>WBZR01000176.1_pt1 | contig 110506 bp, 76 predicted proteins | sample 5204231 | NCBI WGS metagenome assembly WBZR01 (sample SAMN12412403, study PRJNA552823) | activated sludge metagenome | isolation source: activated sludge from anammox sidestream of wastewater treatment plant... | place: USA: Virginia | collected 2017-08
GACGCCGAGGTGCGTGAAGGCGGCTACGACCTCGTCGTCGTCGGCGCGACGCTGGCGCGCGGCTTCAGCCGGCTGGTGCTCGACGACGTGACGAGCGGCGTCATGAACGCGCTCGACACGGCGATCCTGGTGGTGCCGAGCCCCGCCGCGGGGTGATCGCCGCGGGGCGGGGCCGGGGAACGCCGCGCCCTCGCGGCGCCCGAGGGCGCCGGGAACGGCCGCCCGGCCGAGCATCCCGCGCCGCTCAGCCGCCACCGAAGACCTTGTGCAGCAGCGGCAGGTAGTTGTGCCACGGGCCGCCCGGCAAGTCGGGCGCGTGCGCCCCGCGCACCGCCATCTCGAGCGTGAAGACCGACGTCCGCGCGGTGATGAACAGCGTCCGGAACGCCGGCCCGCCGAACGTCAGGTTGGTCGGCGCCTCGGGGACCGCGAGGCGGTCGAGGAGCCTCCCGTCGGGCGCGTAGATCCAGACGCCCTGGTTGGCGAGGTACACGTTGCCGCGCTCGTCCATCGTCATGCCGTCGGCGCCGCGGTCCGGCACGAAGATCGTCCGGTCGGCCAGGCTGCCGTCGGGCAGCGTGCGGTAGCGCAGGATCTGCGCGCGCCCCGGATCGGCGACGTAGAGCGTGCCGCCGTCGCGCGTGCCGATGATCCCGTTGGGGCGCCCGAGGTCGGTCGTGACGCGCACCGTCGCGCCGCCGTCGGGCGGGATGTGGTAGACGTGCTCGCCGTCCTGGGGCAGCGAGCCGGCCGGCAGGCCGTACGCCGGGTCGCTGAAGTACACGCCGTCGCGGGGGTCGACCCACAGGTCGTTGGGGGCGTTGAAGGGCTGTCCGTTGAAGCGGTCGACGAGCACGGTGACGTTGCCGGCCAGGTCGTCGCGCACGATGCGCTGGCCGGTCGACTCGCAGACGACGAGGCGGCCCCGGCTGTCGAAGTACAGCCCGTTGGACCCGCCGGTGTCGGCGCGGTGGAGCGCGATCCGCCCCGAGGACCACGTCCACTTGTGGATGCGGCTCTGGCGCACGTCGCTGAAGTACACGTCGCCGCGGGCGTCGGCGGCCGGGCCTTCGGTGAACGTGAACGTGCCGGCGAGCTTGACGAGCTCGGCACCGGGCCGGACCAGCCCGGACGGCGGCAGCGTCGGGGTGGGCGTCGGGGTCGGCGAGGCCCCGCCGGTGGGGGTGGCCGTGGCCTGGGCGGTCGGGGTGGGCTCGACCGGCGTCGGGACGTCGGTGGCGGTCGGAACATCGGTCGGTCGCATGGTCGGCGTCAGGGTCGCCGTGTCGCCGCCGCCGAGCGAGGCGATGCGGCGGACCTCGCCGGCGTTGTCGAGCGCGAGGTACAGCTCGCCGGCCTCGTCGTGCCCGAACGTGGTGGTGCCGGTGCCGACGCTGGCGACGATGGCGTTGCGCCAGCGGCCCTCGGCGTCGCGGCTGAGGCCCCACACGTTGCCGCTGCCGTAGTCGGCGTAGAGGTACAGGCCGACGAGGTCGGGGTAGCGCGTGCCGCGGTAGACCTCGCCGCCGGTGACGCTGACGCCCTGGCTGCGGCCGTAGGTGGCGACGGGGAGCGTCAGGCCGGTCCGGTCGCACGTGCCGGCGTTGTAGCACCGGTCGCCCTCCATGATGCGCCAGCCGTAGTTCTCGCCGCCGGGGCTCGCGGCGGGCTGGAAGTCGATCTCCTCGAGGGCGCCCTGGCCGACGTCGCCGATGTAGAGGTCGCCGGTGGCGCGGTCGAACGCGTAGCGCCACGGGTTGCGCAGGCCGAGCGCCCAGATCTCGGGCCGGTAGCGCGCGTCGCCGACGAAGGGGTTGCTGGGCGGCACGGCGTACGGGTCGCCGCCGTCGACGTCGATGCGCAGCATCTTGCCGAGGAGCTCGCGGGGGTTCTGCGCGCGGTTGCCAGGGTCGCCGCCGCTGCCGCCGTCGCCGGCGCCGACGTAGAGGTAGCCGTCGGGCCCGAACGCCAGGTGCCCGCCGTTGTGGTTGCTGAAGGGCTGCTCGTAGGTGATGATGGTCTTGGCGGACGCCGGGTCGGCCGCGTCGGGGTCGCTCGCCGACACCCGGTAGCGCTCGACGATGGTCACGCCGTCGAGCCCGGGCCGTGGGGTGGGCGCGGCGGCGGTGTAGTTGACGTAGAAGAAGCCGTTCGTCGCGTAGTCGGGGTGGAAGGCGATGCCGAGCAGGCCCTTCTCGTTGCCGCCGGCGTTGACCTTGGTGCGGATGTCGAGGAACGGTCGGGCGGCGAGCTGCCCGTCGCGGACGACGCGCACGCGCCCGAGGTTCTTCTCGACGACGAACAGCCGCCCGGAGCCGTCGCCGGCGTTGGCGATGGCGACGGGGCGCTGCAGCCCGCCGACGACGCGCTCGGTGGTGATGCGGATGCCGGCCGGGTCGGGCCCGGCCTGCGCGCGCGCGGCCTCGAGCGGCCGGCCGGCGTCGCGCCAGGCGAGCCCGGCGGCGAGGAGGGCGAGGGCGAGCGAGATCGTCGGGCGCATGGTGGCGGCTCCTGGGCGCGGGGGAAGCGACGGGACGGCACCGGCGTCGGTCGGCCGGGCATCCAGTATATCGCTTGTCGCCGGGCGAGGGGAAGGGGGTGGACGGGACGTCTCCCCCTCAGGCGTCGAGGGCCAGCCATGGCTGTGCCCGTCGGCCGAGGCTACTCCGTTGCGCCGCGGATCTCGACGCGGGTCACCCGGCCGCCGAGCGCGTCGAACGCCAGGGTGTAGCGGTCGTTGGTCGTGCTCAGGTATGGCGCCTCGAAGATCGCCGGGTAGCGGCGATGCAGGTCGTCGTACGTGTCGCCGACCTTCACCGTGCGGATGACCGCCAGCTCGGCCTCGGGCCCGATCACGCCTTTGCCGACGACGTAGGTCGTGTACGGGAACCACCGGACGCCGATCGGCAGCAGCCCGTAGCGCACCGCCGGGAAGAACGCCAGCGGCACGACCCAGCACACCCAACTGCGGAACGGCCGGCGCTGCTCGAGCAGCCACAGCGTCGCGCCGCCGACCACGCCGATGGCCAGCGGCCACCAGACCCACGACGTCAGCGGGAAGTCGAGCGCGGCGGCGATGACGGCCCAGGTCGCCAGCGTCGCCGTGGTCGCGACGCCGACGACGAGCCCAAGCCGCCGGATGCGCTCGTCGCCGAGCCAAAGGGCCAGCGGCAGCCCGACGACGAGCCAACCCGCGAACGTGACGGCGAGCGGCCAGAACAGCGTGAACGCGAAGTCGGTGATGTAGCCGTCTTCGGCCTGCTGCCACGCCAGGTGCCCGACGATGGCTGCGAGCCAGCCGGCGAAGGCGGCGAAGAAGCTGTGGGAGGCGCGGGTCATGGCGGTGTTCCTCGGGGCGCTCGTGGAAGCGGCTCAGGGCGCGGCCCTCCGGAAGATCGACCGGTCGCCGCGGCGTCGTGATCTCCGCATAGTGTATCTCCGGACCGTTGCAGAATCGTCTCACCGCGACCGACGGCCGCCGCCGCGCCGTGCCGGCCCCCGCTTGGCCTTCGGTCCCCGCCACGGCCCGCGACCACCGCGTGCGTCCATGCACGATCCCCCGGCCGGACGCGCATCGGTCCGGCGCGACGTTCGCCCCGTCGGATCAAACACGTCTGCCAAGCCCGGCATGCTAGAATGGCACACCATGACCGTCATGACCTCGCCGCGGCTCGCGGAGATCATCGTCGAGTGGTTCGCCGGTCGCGAGTGGACCGAAGCCGAGTACCTGCAGTTCGCCAGTGCGCGGAACGCGATCGTCGAGCTCGTCGACGGAAAGGTGGTCTTGGAGGAGATGCCGTCGCCCCGCCACCAGACAGTCGTGCTGAACCTCGCGCTGGCGCTCCGGCAGTCTGACTTGGGCAAGGTCTTCGTGGCGCCGATGCCTGTCCGCTTGGACCAAGGCCATATGCGTGAGCCGGATGTCGTGTTCTTCTTGCGGGACCATCTCGACCGCGTCCACGATCAGTACGCCGACCCACCCGACCTTGCGGCCGAGGTGCTCTCGCCCTCGACCCGGTCCGTGGATCTCGAGGCCAACCATACGGCGTACGCGCGCGCCGGGATCGCGGAGTATTGGATCGTCGACGTCGAGGCACGAACCGTCGACGTGCACCTGCTGGATCCTGAGTCGCGCCGTTTCGGCACCCCGCGACGCCACGGCTTGGCCGAGGCCATCCGGCCTGCCACCGCGTCCGACGTCACGATTCCGGTCGGCGCCATCTTCGCCGACTGATGGCCCGCCGGTTCGCCGGAGGCTGCCCGCGACGCGCCGCCCGCCCGCCTACGGCCCGCCGATCTCGGCGAACACCGGGTCGACCCCGAGGTCGAGCACCAGCCGGCCGTCGTCGACCGGCAGCGTGCGCTCGGCGCAGCACTGGCCGGCCATCACCCGTGCAAACGAGAACGACCGCACGGTCGCCCGGCGCCCCGGGGCTTCCGGCACCTGCCACTGCACGGCCTTGCCGTTGGCGGACCACGCGACGACATGGGTCTCGCCCGACCGCGGCCAGGTGAACTGCCAGGCAGAGATCCGCTTGGTCGAGCGGTCGGTGCCGATGCCGTTGGTGTGGCGGATGATGTGCGGCAGGACCGCCAGCCCGGGCTTGGGCCGGTGCAGGCCGTCGACGAGGCCGCGCTGGCCTTGGCCGCGCTGGTCCGCGACGTCCGGCGGGTAGTCGACCCAACCGTACCAGTAGATGCGCTCGACGTCCGGCAGCGCCAGCATCGGCAGGATCTCCTGGGTCAGGAAGCGCACCTGCGTCACGTAGGTGTCGGGCACCTCGGGCTGGGTCACGCGGTAGGTCTCGGTGATCCACACCGGCTTGACGAAGCCGTGGCGGGCGAGGGTGGCGACGGCCTGGCGGTGGCGCTCGGGGCCGGGCGGCTGGAACGGGTAGTCCAGGAACCAGTGGTAGTTGAAGAAGTCGAAGTACCGCCCGCCGCCGGCGGCGAGCAGCCGGTCGAGGAACCGGATGTCGAAGCCCCCCAGGCCGTACTTGAACGAGTCGACGTACGCCAGCCCGCCATGGGTGACGAGGACCTTGGGGGTGACGATCTTGATCGATGTGTATGCGGCGGCCAGGAAGGCCTTGTACTCCGGTTCGAGCCCGGCCCAGCACCCGCCGTACGGCGTGGTCGGTTCGCCCGGACCCCAGCCGGGCGGGCGGGCGTGGTCGTCGTCGTCGACGATCAGCGACCCGTCGACCTCGTTGCCGATCTCCCACGCCGCGATGTGGTAGGGCGGCCGGCCGTAGCGCACGGCCAGGGCGCGTGTGAACTCGCGCCACTCGCGCTCCATGCCCGGCCGCAGCCCGCCGCCGCAGCCGTACTCGGTGGCCCAGGCCGGGTAGCCGACGAGCATCACCAGCACGTCGAAGCCGGCCGCGGAGTAGTCGCCAAGGAGCTGGTCGGCATGGCGCCAGTCGTACAGGTCGGGGGTGGTGTTCTCGGGCTCGATCCAGTCCCAACGGATGGCGGCCCGGATGCTGCGCATGCCCGCCGCGTACACCCGCGGCAACTCGATGGCGACGTCGTCGGCGTGGTGCGTCCCGCTGTGCTCCATGACGAACTGCGTGCCCCACACCCGGGGGCGCGGCGCGGCGAACTCGGCCGAGCGGGTGAGGTACGGCAGGTACGCACGCCGTACGCCGCGCGTGGCCGTCGGCGCCGGCGCGCGGGTCGGGCCGGGTGTCGTCGAGATCACGGATGTCGGTGTCGCGACGGCCGTGGGCGTGGTCAAGACCGCCAGCGTGGGCGTCGCGACCGCCGTGGGCGTGGTCAAGACCGCCAGCGTGGGCGTCGTGACGGCTGTCGCCGTCGTCGAGACCACGAGCGTCGGTGTCGCGACGGACGTGGCCGTGGTCGAGACGGCCAACGTGGGCGTCGCGACGGTCGTGGGGGTAGTTGAGACGGCCAACGTCGGCGTCGCGATGGACGTGGCCGTGGTCGAGATCGCAGGCGTGGGGGTCAGGATCGCCGTGGGCGTGATGGAGATCGCCGGCGTCGGCGTCGCGACGGCCGTGACCGTGGTCGAGACGGCCAGCGTGGGGGTTGGGATCGCCGTGGGGGTGGTCGAGATCGCCACCGTGGACGTCGCAGCCACCGTCGCGGTGATCGGGACCTCCATGGTGGGCGTCGGAACCACCGTCGCGGTGGCCGAGATCGTCTCCGTGGGCGTCGCGCCAGCCGCCGCGGTGGCCGAGACGGCGAGCGTGGCGGTGACGGTGCCGGTCGGCACCGGAGCGTCGCTCGGATGCGGCACGCGCCAGCCCGACCCGCCGGCCACGCTCGCCAGCACGCCGGCAGCGACGGTGGCGGCCGTGGCGACGGCACCAGCCCGGCGGGCCCGGGCAGTCGTGGCTGGGCCGCGTGCCGCGCGGTCATGTCGGTCGTGCATGCGTGCAATGACGCGTGGGAGCGGCCTCCCGTTACAGCGAAGGGCCGGGACGACGTGCCCAACGTCGTCCCGGCCCCGGGTGGCCGGCGCACCCGTGCGCGGGCTAGCGCCTGCGCTCGGCAAAGGGGAGATACAGCTTGAAGAACCGCACCGCATGCGGCGTCGGCGTCGGCTCCACGTGCGGGGTCGGCGACGGCCCGACGATGAGCTTGTCGACGAACAACGCCATCCAGTCGCGGTCCGCCTGGTCGATGACCCCGTCGTGGTTGAGGTCCATCCGCCGGTTCCACCGCGGCGAGCCCGGCCGCGCGCCGAGCGCGCCGTCCAAGAGCGTGACATCGTCGCGGTCGACGTCGCCGTCGCCGTCGAAGTCGAAGGGGCTGGCGCCGGGCTCCGCCCCATGGACGTGCAGCACGCGCCCGTCGGTCATGCTCAGCGCCTCGACCACCACGGCCAGAGGCTGGTCGCTGGCCAGCGCGGCCGTCCCGCGCCAGCCCGGCCCCATGCAGTCGGTGACGTCAAGCTGGTAGGCTTCGCCCGCCGCCACCGTGAAGACCTCGCAAGCGCTGCGTTGCGGCACGCCGCCGACACCGATCCCGTCGAAGTGCACGGCGACGCTCGCGCACATGACGCCGGCGTTCTGGAGGTAGATGACGCTCGACTCGGACTCGTAGTCGGCGAGCACCTGCGAGACGTTGTAGCGGTACCTGGCCCGCGACGGGTCGCTGCCGCCCACGGGCGCCACCGTGCTGCCGTGTGGGATGCCGGTGTAGCCGACGGTGAACGGCGGCGACCCGGGACGGTTGCGCGACGGCGGCACCTGGCAGTCGCGGGCGATCGAGACCTCGATCGGCGCGCCGTACACCCGCGCCAGCGGCAGGTCGGCGTACTCGCCGCCGTGCTGGAAGGCTGTGAGGAGCTGGCGGTAGTCCGTGCAGCGCGTGACGTACTCGCTGCCGTTGACGCCGGATTGGAGCGCCTCGCACACCACGTCGGCGGCGATCCTGCCCTCCCCGGGCCGAACACCGAGGTCGTCGAGCGTCCGCGCCGACAGGCTGAACACCGTGGCGCTGTTGGTGCCAATGAGCCCGTTGTCGCCGCCCAGCTGCCACGTCCCGCCCGGCTGGATCAAGCCGGAGCACGCGATGTACAGCGGCCCGAAGCAGTCCGGCGGGCAGAAGCCCGGTTCGCCCAGCGCGACGAGGATGGCCTTGGTCGGCTCCGTTCCCCGGTTGGTCACGTCGATGGTGGCGACGCAGACCTCATCCTGCGAGACGAAGTTGACGGCGGGCAGGTTCACCGCGGCCGTCAGCGCCGCGGCGGGGACGTTTGGCGCCGCGCCCGGCGCCTGGGGCGGCCGTGCGCCCGACGGGCACAGCGGCACCGCCACGCGCATGCTCTCGAAGCCGCGCCACGCCTCGGCCGGGAGCGCGATGGCCGCCGTCATGCCGGTCTCGTCGCCGGGGATGTCCTTGCCTGGCTGTGAGCCCGTGCGCACCACGCCGGCCGCCATCAGCCCGACGACCGCTTGTGCCACGCCCTGACGAAGCTCGGTCGTGTGGCTCCACGCCGTGGCGCTGACCACCGCGCTGCCCTTGAACCCAGAGACGACACCATGGGTCGCCCGTAGGTCGAGGTACGCCGTCGCGCCGGGGCCGAGCGCCCGGCACTGCACGTTGACCAGGGCGTTCTGGTCGTACACCAGCACCGCCACGTCGGTCGAGCCCGGTGCGTCGATCGTGTTGGCGATCACGAGCTCCGTGGCGAGGCCGGTACCGTTGAGGTCGTCGGCCACGATCGGCACCGCCAACAGGCCATGGCCCGGGCCGACCCCGCTGGGCGGCGGCGCGTCGGACGCGGCCGGCATCGGCTGGAGGTTGACCGACACGCCCTGCAGGGTGTCGGCCGGCACGTTGACGTTGCGCTGCCGCACCTCCGCCACAGCGCTGACCGGCGGCGGCTCGACCGCCGGCGCGCTCGGGTCGGGCAGGCTCTCGACCAGGACCGTGCCGACGGTGGCTGCCGCGCCGACGCTGGCCGTCGGGCCGCCGAACACCTCCGTGCCCCCGGGGCAGATCGCCTTGGTCTCGGTGGCGCCGACCTGCCCGGCCTCCCCGCGCAGGCTGACGCGCACCGTGGCCGGGTCGGCCAGGGAGTGGTTCGTCACGAACACGGCGACGTTGCCGGCGATCGGCTGCACCGGCGCGTTGCCCGCCGGGTCGACGAACAACGCCGGCGCGAGCAGCCGCCGGGCCGCCCCGGCCTCCGGGTCGGCGCCGGGCGCCTGCGGCGCCACCGCGGCCGCCACGTGCGTCAGGGCCGCGTCGTGGCCCACCGTGTCCGCCACCACGGCCAGCGGCTGGCTGCTCGTGATCCACAGCGTGCCGCGCTGAGACGGCGAGGCGCAATGGTCGGCGGAGAAGACCCCGGTCTCGCCCGGCGCGATGCCGCGCGCGCTGCACTGGACCCGCCGACCGCAGCTCCCGGCGGCGGCGAACGACAGCTCGACGTCCGCGCAACCCAGGCCCGCGTTCTGGAGATACACGAACGTGTCGATGCCGCTGTCGGCGACGTGGACGCCACCGACGACGTATTCGAACGCACGACCGCCGGCCCCGGCGCCGAGGCTGGGCCGACCGCGGCCGGCGTACAGGCTCGAAACGTCGACACCCGGCGTCAGGTCGCCCGGGCAGTTCCGGATCACGTCGACCGCGATCGGCGCGCCGATCGCCCGGCCGAGGTCCACCCCCTCGAACACCGCGCCGGCCCGCAGCGCCGCGGCAAACGCGGTGTGGCGCCCCGGCACCCCGCGGCCCGTGGCCGAGAGCATCGCGCACAGGTGGTCCGCCGTCACGTCGTCCGACCCGCCGGTCGAGGCGCCGATCTCCGAAAGCCGTCGCGAGGTGAAGCTGTAGACGACGCCGCTGAACGCGCCGGTCGGGATCTGAGCGCCGATGAGGTTCCACGTCGTCCCGGGCATGATGAGGCCGGTGCACTCGGTCTTGATGATGCCCTGGCCGTCGGGCGGGCACTGGTCCATCTGCGACCACGCCACGAGCACGCCCTTGGTCGGCTCGGTGCCGACGTTTTGAACCGCGATCCACGTCCGGCACACGTCGTCTTTGCCCTGGAAGTTCAACACCGGCAGGAAGACCTCGCGGGTGTCGCGCTCGGCCGCCGCTCCGCCCTGCTGCGCCGAGTCCACAGCCACACGGGCGGGGGAGGGGAGGCCGGCGGGAGCGCCTGCCGGCGGCGCGGCCGCCCGCCATCCCGGCGCCGGCGCTGCGCCAAGCGCGATGCCCCCGCCAGCGGCAAGGGCGACGGCGAGCGCGGCGACGAGGGCGGACCGCAGGTGCCCAACGGCTGGCGTTCCGGCCCGATGGTCGTTCGACGGACGGCGTGTTTCTGGCGGTGGCATGGTTAAACTCCTTGGGTGGTGGGCGACGGCCTTGTCTGGTCCCGTCGCGGTCGAAAGACACGGTGCCGCGCGCCCGGGGTTCCATTTGCGGTGCCGATGGCCGACATGGAACCCGAAACCGGTCTCGACGTGTCCCACGTGGGAATGACCATGACGCTCGCAGGGTTTGGAGATCCGGGCCGGAACTCGGCCGCGGGGATCGACACGGGAGCCTCGCCCGTGTCGCCGGCGGAGGGCGACATGGCGGCGGGCGCCGCACCCGGACCGCCCGACCCCGACCTGCCGCTCGTCCACGCCATGGCGCGCGGCGACACCGACGCGCTCGAGGCGCTGTACGCGCGGCAAGGGGGCGGCGTGCTGGCCTACCTCGTCCACCGACTCGGCGATCGCCTGCTGGCGGAGGAGGTCCTGCAAGACGTGATGCTGGCGGCGTGGCGGGCGGCCGGCGGCTTCCGGGGCGACGCGCGCGTCCGCACGTGGCTCCTCACGATCGCGCACCACCGGGCCGTCAACGCCAGCCGGCGGTGCCGGGTGCCGCAGGTGTCGCTCGACGCGCCGGATCGCGGGCCAGCCATTGCCGCCGCCGTGGCCGCCGCGCCGGCGCTCAGCGTCGACGGGTCCGTGGCGGACCGCATCGACCTGCGGGCCGCCGTGCTGCGGCTGCCCGCCGACCAGCGCGCGACGCTCGGGCTCGTGTTCTTCCAGGGCCTCTCGGTCGAGGAGGCCGCGACCGTGCTCGACGTCGCGCCGGGCACCGTCAAGAGCCGCCTCCACCGCGCCCGCCGCGCGCTCGCGCACCACCTGTCCACCCACGGGAATCCCGATGAAGACGTTTGACCACCCCGCCGACGACCTGCCGCTCTTCGCGGCCGGCGTGCTCCCGCCGCCCGAGGCCGGCCGCGTGGCCCGCCACCTCGACGGCTGCGCCGCCTGCCGCGCCGAGGTCGACGCCTGGCGCGCGATCGCCGGGGCGGTCCGCGCCGAGGGCGCCGCCGCAGGCGCACCGCTGCCGACGTTGGCCCCCGTGCTCGAGGCCATCGGGCGCCCTGCGGCGAACGGGACCGCGGCTGCCACGGATCGGGCGAGGGAGGGCACGCGGCCGCGGCCCGACGCCGCAACGGCCCGCCGGTTCGGGCCGCTGGCGTGGCTCGTCGTGCTGCTGGCGATCGGGATGGCCGCCAGGGCGGTGCTCACGCCGCCGCGTGTCGCGGACGGACCGTGGCCTGACAGCGGCTCGGACGCGAAGGGACCCGGCGCGGAGGTCGGTCGCGGCGCGCAAGGACCCGCGACCCGAGCGATGACCCGCCGGCTGGCGACACCCGTGCTGCGCACGTCGCTGCCGCCGCTGGTCGGGCCGGCGTCCGGCACGCGCGCCCAGCTCGGCGCCGTCGACGGGATGCCCGGGCCCGCCGGCGTGCACCGCGACGGCGCTGGCGCGGCGATACGCACGCGCCCTGGGCGCCCCGCCGCGATCGCCGACGCCGCCGTGCGCGGTGCTGCGGCTGCCGGCATTCCGCCGGCGGACGCGACGCCCGCCGTCCCGACACCGAACACCGGCGGTGCTGCATCTGCCGGCGGCGCCGATCGCGGCCCTCGCGCGACGTCTCCCACCGCCTCTCCCCGCCCGCCCGCGGTCGCGACGGACACCCCGCAGCCACCCACGGCCACGGCGCCGACGGCGACCGCCACGCCGCCGATGGCCGGGCCGACGCCGCCGACCCCATCGCCCACGCCCGGCGCCGGCGGCGTGGCCGGGCGCGTCCTCGGCACGGACGGCCAGCCGCGCGCCGAGATCCCCGTCCGGGCATGGCCGGCCGGCAGCGGGGGCGACCCTGCCGCCGAAGCCGTCACCGATGCCGCCGGCGACTACCGGCTGGCGCTGGCGCCAGGCGCCTGGCTGATCGGCGTCGCGTCGCCGTCGCACCAGCGGGCGTGGTGGGACGGCGGCCGCGGCGCCGCGGTGGCCTGCCCGCTGGCGGCGGCGCCCGTCGCCGTCGCCGCCGGCCAGGGCATCGCCGGCGTCGACTTCACGGCCGCCCGCCTCCCCGACCAGCGGATCGTCGGCCGGGTCGTGGGCGCCGGCGGCCGGCCCATGGCCGGCGCGATGGTCGTCGCCGCGCCGCCCGGCGCGTCCGACCCCGCCGCGTGGGGACCCGTCGCGTTCACCGATGCCGACGGCCGCTACGCGCTGGCGCTCGCGCCCGGCACGGTGGTCGTCGGCGCGGCCGAGGGGTGGTCGCGGCCGCCGGCGGTGTGGTGGGGCGGGGCCACCGCGATCGCGCAGGCTGCGCCCATCACCGTGGACCCCGGCGCCGAGGTCGTGGCCGACATCGCGTGGCCCGAACCCGGCGCGGCCTTACCGGCGCCGGCAGGCCAGTGATCCGCCGAGCGCTCTGAAGCCCGCCACGAGGTCGTCGTCGGACGCGGCGCGCAGGAAGTCGCCCGGCACGCCCACGACGGCGCGCAGCGTGTCGACGTCGATCTCGTCCCCGAGGCCGACGGCGACCACCCGGATGCCGTCGGACCGCGCGGCCCGCGCCGCGGCGACGGCCGACGCGCCCGGCGCCGGGAACGGCCGGCCGTCGGTGAGCACGACGATGACGGCCTGGCCGCCGGCTCCCGCCCGCGCGTCGGCCGCCAGCGCCGCGTGCGCGCGCTCGATCCCGAGGTCGAGGCGCGTCTGCCCGTCGACGCCGACGGCCGCCAGCGCCGCGTCGATCGCCGCGCGGTCGCGGCCGAGCGGCGCCGCGAGGTCGGCGCGCCGGTGGAACGTCACCAGCCCGACCCGGTCGCCGCCGTCCCAGCGCACCGCGTCCAGCCAGGCCCCGAGCGCGGCACGCGCGCCGTCGAGCTTGGTGCGCCCGGCCCCCGGCAGCCGTTCGAGCATGCTCGTCGACGCGTCGAGCACCAGCATGGCCGCCATCGGCGGCGCGGGGCCGGCGCAGCCGTCGGCGTGCGGCAGGAAGATGCGTGCCGTCCGAACGCCGGGCGTGCCGGGCGGCGGACGCGTCGGCGCTCCGGGCGTCCCCGCCGTGCCCGCCGTTGCGGTCGGAGCGGACGGGACGTCGACCTGGAGATCCGCGGTGGGGATCTGCAGTGGGTACACGCGGCCCGCGGCGTCCGCGAACACCCCCACGCTGGCCGCGCCGACCGTCCACCGCCCCGGGAGGCGGGCGGTGATCCGGTACGTGACCGTCAGCCCGCCCGACGGGAGGACGGCGCGACCCCACCGCAGGCCTCCGTCCGCCCGGCGCGCGGCGGGCGACGCCGAGCCGGGCACAAGCGCGTGGTGTGGCCCCGGCCGCTCGTCGAGGATCACGTCGCCGATGCCCGGGCTCGCGATCCGGTCCTGGATGGCCTGGTAGATCGGCGCGAGGTCGCCCGGCGCGGGCGCCGGGAAGTACTGCCCGTCGGCGATGTCCGCGAGCAGCCCCGCGTCGGCGCCGTCGCCCAGCCCGATCGCGAAGCGCACGACCCCCCGCGCCCGCAGGCCCGCGGCGGCCGCGCGCGGGTCGGTCGCCGGGTTGCCGTGGCCGCCGTCCGACAGGACCACCGCCACCGGCAGCCGATCGGGCGCGCCCGGCACGGGCGCCGCGGCCTGCAGCACGCCGTCGACGGCGGCCAGCGCCGCGGCGATGTCGGTCCCGCCGTCGGCACGCAGCTCGCCGAGCGCCGCGATCACCGCGGCCGGATCGAACCCCAGCGGCGCATCGGCCGTGGCCGCGTCGCTGAACGTGACGAGCGCCACGCGATGCCGCGCGTGGTCGAGGCCTTCGACGAACGCCCGCGCGGCCGCCACTGCCGCGTCGAGCGGCTCGCCGGTCATCGAGCCCGACCGGTCGAGCACGACCACGACGTCCGCGCCGCGCGCGCCGCCGGCCGGGCACGCCGCGTCGACCGAGAGGCCGACATCGACGACGTCGCCGACCGCAACGGGGCCGGAGGGCACGCGGCGCCGCACCACCGGCACGCAGGCCGCGGGGCCGGGGGTCGGGGCCGCCGGCGGCGGGATGCCCACATCCGCCGCGTCGCCGGCCGCCGCGAAGCCGAGGACGGCCCGGCGCCCGGCCTCGACCACGAAGACGCGGCCGTCCGGCGCGATCGCGAGATCGTCGGCGGCGATCGGCACGCCGTCCACCGACCGTGGCCGCCAGGCCGCGTGCAGGTCACCACCGGCGCCGAACACCGCGATCGACCCGTCGGAACGCAGCGCCGCCACGACCGTCTCGCCGTCGGGCGTCCGTGCCGCGGCCACGCGGCGCGGGCCTGCCCCGACGCCCGCGCCCCACGCGGCGATCGGCCCGTCGGTCGCCCGACCGCGCACGATGTCCCACGCGTGCAGCGTGCCGCCGATCAGGCCGCCGGCGAAGACGACCTCGCCGTCCGGCGCCGCCGCCACGTCGGCCGGCCAGCGCCCCCCCGTCCCGGCAGGGAGCGCGATGTCGCCGATGGCCGCCCCGGTGCGCGTGCTGCGCCACTGGATGCGCCCCGGCAGCGGCTCGGGTTGGCTCACGAACAGCGATCGGCCACCCACCGCGATCCGGTCGCCACGCCCGCAGGCGCACACCAGCCGCCACGGCGGTCCCGGCCGCCCGTCGCGCCGCAGCGCGAGAACGTCGCCGCCCGCCGCCAGCACGTAGACCGCGCCGTCGCCGCCGGCCGCGATGTCGAGCGCGCCGGCCGGCGCCTCGGCGAGGGTGTCGGCGGCGCCGTCGCGGCCGGGGTCGAGCGCGACGAGCTGGTGGCCCGCCGTGTCGAGCACGATGAGGGCGCCGTCGAGGGCGGCCGCGATGGCGGGCGGCGCGCCGCCCGTGGCGGCGCGGCAGCGTGGCGCCGGGCGCACGGCGCGGGTCCGGCCCCCGACGACCACCCGGGCGGGGCCGGCAAGGTCGGCGTGCCACCGGACCTCGAACGGGCCTTGCTCTCGGCCGGTCGTGAACACCGGCGCGTCGCCGGCGGCGTCGAGCGCGAACGGCCAGCCGACGGCAGCCGGCAGCGGTTGGGCGCCCAGCGCGGCGTGCGGCACCGCGTCGATGGCAGTGCCCACCGGCCCGAAGCGGCGGATCAACGGCGCGGTCGACGTGTCGGTGAAGGCGCCGCCCGGGCGGAGGAGCACCCAGAGCCGGCCGGCCTCGTCGGCCGCGACCGCGTGGGCGGGCTGGCCGCCCAGATCCGGGCGCCCGAGCCGCCGGCCGTCGCGCTCGAACAGCTCGACGGCGCGGTTGACGACCACTGCCACCCGCGCCGGCGTGATCGCGATGCTGGCCGCGGCCCCCGGCTGGCGCGCGATCGCGATGGACCGTGCCGGCACGGCGTCGGGCATCCGCCACTCCGTGACGCGGCCCCCGAGCGCATCCACGGCCCAGAGGTTGCCGGTGTCGGGGTCGACGGCGATGTCGTCGGCGACGATCGGCACGCGGCGGTGTGCCACACCCTCCGGATCGCGCTCCTCGAGCACCGCGCGCACGGTGCGCGAGCCGTCGGGCGGGGGGAGATGCCACAGCACGAACACCCGTTCGCGGCGTGCGTCGACCGCCAGCGCGACCGGCAGCGCCCCGCATGCCGTGCCGTCGGCGCCGTCGCCGAACCGCCACGCGTGCCGCCGTGCGCCGGCGGCGTCGTACCCGACGACCGCGCCGTTGACCGCGTCGGCGACCAGCACGCCCGCCTCGGCATCCCACGCCACGTCCAGCGGCTCGACGGCCGGGTCGAGCCGCGGCCGCGGGGCGGGCAGCGGCCACGCGACCACCGCCGTGCCGGGCGCCGCGGGGAGGGCAGGCTGCGCTGCGGACCGCGGGGTGGCGGGATGGACGCCGGCCACCCCTAGGCATCCCCACCAGAGCACCGCAAGGCCCACGGCCCACCTGGGCCGGCGCGGGCATTGCCCGCCCGATGACGCGCGACCCGGTCGCGGGCGTCTCATGCCGATGCCAGCGAGACGGAGTGCCATGCCACAGGGTAACAAGACACGCCGTCGACGACGATGGTTCCAGCTTCCGCGGTGCGCGCCGGACCGCAAACTTGAGCCCCTGCCGGCGCATTGGCTAAACTCCAGCCGATGCGAACCCGCCCTCTCCCCCCGCCCGAGCGGCTGCGACCCGACAACGTCACGCCGCCGACCCGCACGCCGTGGGGCGGGCGCTGGATCGCGCGGTGCTTCAAGGCGCGGTTGGGCGTGGGCGACGCGGCCGCCGTGATCGGCGAGGCGTGGGAGATCTCCGTCGAGCCGTCGTTTCCCAGCCGGCTGGCGCGGACAGGCGAGGCGCTGGCCGACGTCATCGCCCGCGACCCCGAGGCGTGGCTCGGGCCCGCGGCCGTGCGGGACGGCGGGCAGCTTCCCCTCCTGGTCAAGGTCCTGGATGCGGCCGAGAACCTGTCGGTGCAGGTCCACCCGGCCGCCGACGACCCCGCCCTCGCCGCGCACGAGAGCGGCAAGCCCGAGGCGTGGATCGTCGTCGCGGCCGCGCCCGGCGCCGGGATCTACCTCGGCTTCCGCGACGGCGTGGGACGCGCCGACGTCGCGGCGTGCCTGCGCGGCGGCGGCGCCCTGGACGGCTTGTTGAACTTCGTCCCGGTGGCGTGCGGCGACGTGTTCGTCGTGGATGCCGGCACGGTGCACGCCATCGGGGCGGGGGTGACGCTCGTCGAGCCGCAGCGGGTCACGCCCGGCAAGCAGGCCGTGACGTACCGCTTGTGGGATTGGGACCGCCGCTACGACCCGGCCGGGCGGCCCGATCCCCGCGGCGCGCCGCGCCCGCTGCACGTCGCACGCGCGCTGGCCGCCATCGACTGGGGTGCCCCGCGCGGGGCGGCGTTCGTGGCCGCGTGCCGGTCGCGCCCGACCGTCGTCGACGCCGACGGTCTCCGCCGGGTGTCGGTGCTCGCGACGCCGTGGTGCACGGCCGAGCGCTGGTCGGGCGACGGCGCGCGCACCGTCGACGTCGCGTCCTTCCTGGGCGTCGTGTGCCTCGGCGGGCAACTGACCATCGAGACGACGTCGGGCGCGGTGACGCTGGCGTGCGGCGAGAGCGCGGCGGTGCCGGCGGCCGCCGGGCGGGTGCGGGTGCTCGGGTCGGGGGTGGATGCCGTGGCGTGCACGCCCGGCGCGCCGGAATAGGCGGCGCGGGCGCCGTTTGACAACCGCCGAACCCGTCCCCATCATTTCGTGGCGCGTGCGGCGGGCAGGGTCGCCCGCGCGCGATCCCCGAGGACGAGGCGAACGCCGTGCACAACTTCGACCCGTCGGTGCCCGACTACCCGGCCACCGCCCGCGACGACACCGTCGACGACTTCCACGGCGTGCCCGTCGCCGACCCCTACCGCTGGCTCGAGCAGGCATCCGCCGAGGCCACCCGCGCATGGGCCGCCGCGCAAAACGCCTTGGCGGCCGAGTTCCTCGCCGCGGTCGGCGCACGCGGCGTGCTGCGCGACCGCCTGGTCCGGCTCATCGACCGCCCGCACCACGAGCCGCCGATCAAGCGGGCAGGCCGGTACTTCTTCACCCGCAACGAGGGGCTGCAGGACCAACCCGCGCTGTGGGTCCAGACCGGGGCGACCGGCACCCCCCGGGTCCTCCTCGACGTCGGTGCGCTGAGCGACGACGGCACCACGGCGCTCACCGGCATCGGCGTCAGCCGCGACGGGGCGTGGCTGGCGTACGGCCTCTCGGAGCGCGGCAGCGACTGGCAGACCGTCCGAGTGCGCGACGTCGCGACCGGCACGGATCTGCCGGAGGTCCTCCGGTGGTGCCGGTTCGCGAGTCTGGCCTGGACGCCGGACGGGGCCGGCTTCTACTACAACCGCCACCCCGAGCCGGCGACGTTGCTCGAGAGCGACACCAGCCGGCACAGCCAGGTCTACCACCACGTCCGCGGCACCGACCAGGCGGACGACCGGCTGGTGTACGCGCGGCCCGACGCCCCCGACCTCGGCCTCCACCCGATCGTCACCGACGACGGCCGCCACCTCGTCCTCCACGTCAGCCGCGGCACCGACGTGCAGAACCGGGTCTACGTCCGGCCTGTCGACGGCGACGGCGACTTCATCCGCCTCCTCGACGACGCCGATGCCGCTTACCACCTGATCGGCAGCGCCGGGTCGGAGCTGTTCTTCAAGACCGACCTCGACGCACCCTTCGGCCGGGTGATCGCCATCGACGTCGAGCGCCCCGAGCGTGCCGCCTGGCGCGAGGTCGTGCCGGAGTCGGCCGGGACGCTGCACATGGCCCGGATCGTCGGGGGGCGGGTGGTGGTGGTCCGGCTGGACGGGATGGCCCACCGGCTCGAGGTGTTCGGCCTCGACGGGCGCGCCGACGGCGACGTGCCCCTGCCCGGTCCGGGCACGATCACGGGGCTGGCCGGCGCGGCCGGCGACCCCGAGCTCTTCATCGCCTTCTCGTCGTTTCTGCAGCCCATGGACGTCTTCCGGGTCGACGTCGACACCCGCTCGATCGCGCCGTGGCGTGCGGCCGCGCCCACGTTCGACCCCGCTGCCTTCACGACCCGCACCGTGGCGGCGACATCGCGCGACGGGACGCGGGTGCCGGTGCTCGTGACGCACCGCAAGGACCTGGCGCTCGACGGCGACCGGCCCGTGCTGCTGACCGGCTACGGCGGCTTCAACGTCAGCGTCCTGCCGCAGTTCAACCCCATGGTGCTGGCGTGGATGATGCTCGGCGGCGTGTTCGGCGTCGCGACGCTCCGCGGGGGCGGCGAGTACGGCGCCGACTGGCACGCGGCCGGCATGCTCGACCGCAAGCAGAACGTCTTCGACGACTTCATCGCCGCCGCCGAGAGCCTGATCGCGCACGGCTACACGCGGCCGGCGCGCCTGGCCATCCACGGCGGCAGCAACGGCGGGCTCCTGGTCGCGGCGTGCATGCTGCAGCGCCCCGACCTGTACGGGGCCGTGCTGTGCAGCCGCCCGGTGACCGACATGCTGCGCTACCACCGCTTCACGGTCGGGCGCTACTGGGTGGGCGAGTACGGCAACGCCGAGGCCGACCCCGAGCACTTCGCGTTCATGATCTCGTACTCGCCGCTGCACAACGTCCGCGACGGCGTCGCCTACCCGCCGATCCTCGTGCTGACCGCCGACACCGACGACCGCGTGGTCCCGGCGCACGCCTACAAGTTCGTCGCCGCCCTGCAGGCGGCCCGTCCCGGACCGCGCGTGGCGCTGATGCGCGTCGAGACGGCGGCCGGGCACGGCCTCGGCACGCCGACGTCGAAGCGGATCGACGAGCAGGCCGACGGCCTGGCGTTCCTGGTGCGGGTCTTCGGGTTGGACGGCGCCGCCGGCGCCGGGCGGCCCGCTGCCGAAGGCCGCACCCTGCCCCGCACGAGCCCTGAAGGAGCCTTGTCATGAGACCTCGCCGCAACCGTGCCGTGCTCGCCGCCGCCGGCGCGCTGGTCGTGCTGGCCGCCGTGGCCGCCGCCGTGCCCCTCGGCACGGTCACCGCCGCCCGCGACGCGATCCGCGCCGCCGGGCGGGCGGATGCGGACGGCATGCCTGCCGCCCCGCCGCAAGCGGCGGCCCGCGCCGACGCCGCGGCCGCGGCGGCCGTCCGGACCGCCAGCGACGGCGCGGCGCGCAAGGTCGACCCACGCCTGCTCGCCGCGATCCGCGCGGCGGCGGCGCGGTCGCCGGACGAGGCGGGGCCGGACGCCGAGGCCGTCGCGCTCGCCGCGGTCGGCGCCGAGGGCACCGGCCTCGACGCCCGGGTGTACGTGGCCGTCAAGAGCACCGGCCCGCTCGACGTCGGCGGCCTGGTCGACCGTGCGGCGGCGATCCCGTGGCCGCTCGGCGCCACGGTGACGATGGCCCGTGTGCGGCTCGGCAACGTGCTGAAGATCGCGGCGCTGCCCGGTGTCGCGCTCATCGAGGACCCGACCCATCCGACGATGGCCGACGACCGCCACTTCCCGGAGGGGGTGCCGGCGGGGCCCGACGCCGCCGCGGTCGAGCGCCGGTGGGCGGAGATCCTGGCGGCGGACGTGCCGTACGGCGCGGCCCCGCCGCTGGTCGTGTCGGACCGCGTGCGGGCGGCGCTCGACGCCCGGCCGGCCGACGCCGTGGTCGCGCCGGGCGACGCCGCGAGGCCCGACGCCGCCGCCGTGCCCGACCGCGGCGTTGCCGCGCCGGATCCTCACGGCCCCGCCGCTGCCGACGGCTGGTTCGACGCGCGCGACAACCACCGCTCGGGCCTGGCCTGGGAGAAGGGTTGGACCGGCCAAGGCGTGCGGGTCGGCGTCGCCGACACCGGCGTGGACTTCGCCACGCCGGAGCTCGTCGGCACGTGGGCCACGGTGACCGACGCCGACTCGCCGTACGCCGGCTGGCCGCAGGCGCTCGACTCGCAAGGCACGTACCAGTACCAGCAGGACCTGCTCCTGGGCAGCACCGGCTCGCAGATCGGGTCGGGCGGCGTGATCCAGCTCGTGCAGTCCGCGCCGGCCGTGTCGATCGCCGGTGAGCCGGGGTTCGGAGCGGCGTGCTTCCGGCGCATCCGCCGGCCCGCGGCCGGCCAGCCGGTGCGCATCGACCCCGACGAGACGTGCGGCTACAAGGTGCCGCTGACGAGCCGGAGCGGCGCGTACCGGTTCGGCCCGCACCCCGAGCCGACGCTGTTCACGCGCTACACCGGCGAGCGCCCCGGCCTCTTGCTCGTCGACGAGGCCGTCGCCGGGACCTACGACACCGTGTACGTCGACCTCGACAACGACCGCGACTTCACCGACGAGAAGCCGGTGACGCGGTCGTCGCCCCTGATCTATCGCGACATGGACGGCGACGGGCACGCCGACATCTCGGGCGGGCTCTTGTACTGGATCAGCGACGGGCTGTACCCGCCGCCGGGGATGTACCTGTTCGCCGGCGACGGCGGGGTTCCGCCGCCGGCCCAGGGGACGGTCGTGGCCATCCTCGGCCCGTACGGCGGCAACCACGGCACGCTGTGCGCGTCCAACGTGGCCGGCCAGGGCGTGCTGCCGGTGCCGGCGGGCATCGACCTGCGCTTCGCGGACCTGCCGGGCGACGGCAAGCCCCCGTACATCCACAAGGGCGCCGCACCGGGCGCCGCCGTGGTCGGGATCTACCGCGGCGGCACGCTCACCTCGGAGGCGGCGTACGTCTACGCCGCGTACGGCCACGACAAGGACCGCCCCGGCGACGAGGTCCAGGTGCTGAGCAACAGCTACCCGCTGCGCAACGTGTTCGAGGAGGGCTGGGACAACGCCTCGCGGCTGATCGACCACCTGACGACCGTCAACCCCGAGCTGACCTTCGTGTTCTCGACCGGCAACGGCGGCCCGGGCTACGGCAGCCTGCGCGACCCGCACCCGCGCAACGCCATCAAGGTCGCGGCGTCGACGCAGATGGGGTCCACCGGCCACGATTCGATCACCGAGACGGCCCAGATCGTCTACGGCGACATCATCCCCTTCTCGTCGATGGGCCCCGCCGCCGACGGCACGCAGGGGCCGCACGTCGCCGCCGACGGCGCCTTCGCCTCGGGCGCGACCCTCGTCAACGGCAGCGCCAACGGCACGCGCACCGTAGTGACGTGGGGCGGCACGAGCCGCTCGACGCCGGTGGCCGCCGGCAACCTGGCGCTGATCTACCAGGCGTACAAGGCGCGCACCGGCCGCTGGCCGACGTGGCGCGAGGCCCGGTCGCTCCTCATGGCGGGCGCGCAGCCCAACGGCCACGACGCGTTCCAGACCGGCGCGGGCTACGTCGACGGCGCGCGGTCGGCGTTCATCGCCGGCGGGCTCGACGGGCTGTACGCGCAGCCCGACGTCGTCACGCCCGGCGACTACCGCGGCACGGCGTACGCCGGGTTCCCGAGCCTGGTCCGGGCCGGCGCGCCGCATCGGACCACCGTGACGCTCACCAACCCGAGCCCGCGCCCGATCGCGGTCACGCTCGCCGCGAAGGCCCCGCGGCGCATCGGGGTCCACGCCTTCAACTGGACGTCGCAGAACATCGGCCGCGAGACCCCGTACACCGCCAACCTGCCGGACTACCTGATCCCCGTCCCGGAGCACCTCATCCCGCCGGGCACCGAGCTCATGGCGGTGCGGGTGCAGGTGCCCCTCGAGGACTCCGACCTCGGCCTGAACTATACGACGTCGACGGGCGGCGCCACCCCGGACAACCTGTGGCAGCTGTTCGTCTACAACCACACCGACCACGACGACGGCTGCGATCCCGAGACCGCCGGGATGTGGCACGATCGCGACGACGACGGCGTCGTCGACAAGGCGGTCCTGCAGTCGTCGCGCCAGATCGACGGCATCGCCGAGATCGACTGGGCCAACACCGAGCTGGACCGCGGCGAGTTCATCCGCTTCGGTCAGGACACCCGCGCCGTCAACAACCTCGTGGTGTGGGTGCACAGCCCGCTGGAGCGCATGGCCAGCGGCATCAACATCGGCCTGGTGCACCGCACCCGGCCGGCCGCCCGGCCGACCACCACGCTGAGCTTCCAGCTCGAGTTCTACGCGTACCAGGACTGGGACTGGGTGTCGTTCGAGGCCGACGCGGTGACCGTTCCCGCCGGCGGCACGCTCGACGTGCCGGTGACGGTGCGCGCCCCTGCAGACGCCGGGCCGGGCTACCACCAGGGCGCGATCTTCGCCACCTACCCGTGGACCGTGCCGTTCTCGCCCGCCGCCGACCCCACGGACGCGGGAAAGCGGCTGTTCGTGCCGCTGACGCTCCAGGGATTCGAGGTGGCGGCGGCGCCCGAGCCGACGCCGGTGCCGACGGCGACCGGTGGGGTGGTGTGCGGCATCCAACGCTGGCTGCGCCAGGCACGCCGGGCGGGCCGGTTCGCCGTCCCGCACCCGGCACGGCTGACGATCCCGGTCCACGTCAACGTCGCGGCGGATGTCGCCGCAGGCAGCGCGACGGGCCTGGCGGACGCCCGCGAGCAGGACAAGACGCAGCCGTACGCCAACGCCGTGGTGCGCGGCGGCAACTTCTGGGGCTACGGGTCCGAGTCCGGCGACTGGCGCTACTTCTTCGCCGACGTGGCCGACGACGTCGCCGCCGGCACGCGGCTGGTCCTGCGCAGCCGGTGGGAGGACGGCTTCGCGACCGACGACGCGACCGGCGCCGACGTGCCGCGCACCGACATCGACACCCTGCTCTACGGCCCGGCGCCCGACCGCTGGACCGACCCCGCCGACCCCGCGAACGCGACCGTCAACCTGGCCGACCCGACGGTGTTCGGCCCGTACGGCCTCGCCGCGATCGGCGGCAGCACCAGCACGACCACCGGCTCCGGCGTCTGGCCGTTCCAGACCGCCACCGGCGGCTACGAGGAGTGGGTCAACGGCCCGGCGCGGCCCGGCCTCAACCTCGTGATGGCGCACAACGTGCTCGTCTCGGGCCGGAGCTTCGACGTGCCGTTCGAGCTGAGCCTCGACCAGGCGCGCCTGGCGCCGGAAGCCGTGGCCGCTGCGGCCGCGGGCTGCACCCCCGTCGCGTTCACGCCGAGCTTTGCGGTCGAGGCGCTGTCGGCCGAGGGCTTCGGCCTCTCGCCCGCGGAATCCATGGCCGACCAGCCGGTGACGCAGGACGACGCCGCCAACGAGCTGACCGCCAAGTGGCGCAAGGCGTTCACGGTCCGCCATGCCGCGTCGATCGACATCGTGCTCGACGGCCAGGCCGGCACCGATCTCGACCTTTACCTCTACCGCGACGCCAACGGGGACGGGGTGCCGACGCGCGACGAGCAGGTGGCGGTGTCCGGGAGCCCCGAGCCCGACGAGGCCATCCACGCCGTCGCCCCGGCCGACGGCCCGTACATCGCGACGGTGCACGGCTGGTCGGTGCCGTCGCCGTCGACGTTCGACGTCGACCTGCTGGTGGTCCAAGGCGACGGCGTGCGGGCCGAGGGGTTGCCTGACGGCGGCGTCGCCGCGGGCGGCACGGCGACGCTCCGCGTGTGCTACGACCCCCCGGACGGCGCCGTGCCCGGCACGGCCTACCACGGCACGGTGTTCTTCGGGCCGGCGCAGGCGGCGCGGCTCTTCGCCATCCCGGTGACCGTCACGCTGCCGTAGCGCGGGCGCCGCGGCCGTGGGAGCGGGGCTGCCGCCCGCTCCCACGGCCGTCACCGGACGACTCGGCCGCCGTTGGCGCGGGCGTACGCGACGACGAGCGCGGCGCTCCGCCCGTAGGCGCCGACGCCGTCGGGCATGCCGTTGAGCTTGAGGTAGGCGTCGTTGGTCCGGGTTTGCACGCGCCGGACCGGGCCGTCGAACCGGGCCCAGAAGGCACGGCTGGCGTCGACGTCGCGCTGTACGCCCGGCAGCCGGCGCGCGACGAGCTCCGCAGCGCGGTCTGCATCCAGCCGGCCGAGCTCGTGCAGGAGCTGGCGCTGCGCGAACAGGTGGCCGGCGTAGCGGACGTAGGCGTCGGGGCTGGCGTCGCACGCCAGGTAGCCGGCGAAGTTGGCCTCGTCCTCGCGGGCGATGCCGCGCTGGTGGGCCTTCTCGTGGGCGATGGCGTGCGGCACCTCGTGGCCGGGCGCGAGCCGGTTGAAGTTCGCCTCGCCTGTCCACGGCGCGTAGACGCCGACGAGCCCCTGGTAGCTCAGGACGAGCGACGCCGCGAGCGGCTTGGCCGGCCCGCGCGGACGGGTGAACGCGACCGACTCCCGCAGCACCGGCGCCACGGCCGCCAGGCCCGCGTCGACGGCGCGGTCGATCTCGGCCAGCCGGTCCCGGGCGTCGCTGGGCGCGCCGATGTCGGCCGACCCGAAGGCTGTCCGGTAGTCGTGGTTGGCAGCGTCGACGAGCTCGGACGCAAGCACCGTCAGCTCCGCCGTCGCGGCGGCGACGGACACGGGCGGCGCGGCGTGGGCCTGCCATCCCGCGCGCATCACGAGGTCGGCGCGGGCGTACTGCAAGCCCCAGAGCGCGTAGAAGAGCGCGACCGCCGCGAGGCCGGTCGCGCCGGTGCGGCGCACGGCCGCGGCAAGGGCGCGGCGCAGCGCCGCGCCGCGGTGGCCGGCGGCCGTGCGCGCCGCCACGGCCAGCCGCCACCACGGCGCCGCGACCCACGCGCCGACGGCGAGCGCGAGCAGCTCGGCCACGCTGAAGGGCACCAGGCCCGACACACCGGTCTGCGCGAGGTTGAGCGCCGGGCCGAGGCGCGCGGCGAAGACGTCCTCGACGAGCCGCGGCGAGCGGGCCGCGAGCGTCAGCGCGGCCAGGACCGCGACACTGCAGAGGGCGCTGCGCCCGGCGGGGCCGATCGTGGGCAGTCGGACCGGGCGAGGCGCGGCCGGGCCGCGCGGGTCAGCCTGCGCCACGCCGAGGCCGGGCCTGCAATCGCGCCGAAAGACGTCCCCACGGTCCCGCTTGGGCCGACCCGACCTCACGCTCGGGCATGCCGGTCGGGACCCACCGGCCAGATCGCAGCGGGCGGCGTCGGCCGCCGCCGGTCGGTGTCGGGCGCCGCCGACGCCGGCCGAGCCGGGCGGGGCGTCGGCGACTCGCGCGTCATCCGCGCCGCCATCGGGTGTGGGGCATGCGCGCGCGGCGCGGCCAAGCCGAGGCCTGTCGGCGCGCCTGGCCGCGGCGCGAGCGAGAAGCGGTCGCCGGTGCTGCTCGGCGCCGGCGTCACCGCCACCGCCGGCGTCGCCGAGATCGCGAGCGTCGCCGTCCGCGTGGCGGCCTCGAGCGTGGGCGGGAGCGGGGGCGCGATGCCGCGGTGGGGGCGGAGGATGAACGCGGCCAGCGCCAGCACCGCCGCCGCGCCGGCGACCAGCCAGAGCTCCGACCTCCGGGCGCCCCGGCCGCCGCCGTCGGCCGCCGCCTGCACGTCGAAGGCGGCCACCAGCCGGGCCTCGAGCGCGTGCGCGAACGCCGGATCCGGCGCCGACGCGGTCCATGCCGCGGGCGGGGCCAGCCGCCGGGCCAGCGCCGCCAGCCCGGCGGCGTCCGCGCCGAACGCGCTGCGCACCGCCGCGCCGCCCGCGCCGGCCCGCGCCGCCGACAGGGCCGCGTCGACCCGCTCGGCCGCGCGCGCCTCGTCGCCGTGCGGGTCGATGCCCTCGACCTCGCGCCGCCAGTCGTCCCAACGTGCCTCAAGCGTCATGGCCGTGCCCCTCGTCGATCTCGATCTGCGCCGCGACCTCGGCCGCGCGTTTGAGCGCCCGGTGGTTCAGCACCTTCACGTGGTTCTCGGTGATGCCGAGCGCGTCCGCCGTGTCGCGCACCGATCGGCCCTCCATCACCCGCAGCTCGAGCACGCGGCGGTAATGCGCCGGCAGCCTGGCGAGCACGCTCCGGCCGAGGGCCGCCGCCGGCGCCCCGCCCTGCGGTCCGCGGCCGTCGCCGCCCTCGCGGTCGGCGTCGACCCCGGCCGCGCCGCCGGGGTCCGCCGCCCGCGGGCCCGCCTGCTCGAGCCCGACGACGGGCGCCCGCCGCCCGTTGCGCCGCCAGTGGTCGCGCAGCTGGTTGTGGGCGATCGCATAGAGCCACGTCCGGAAGCTCGACTGGCCCCGGTACGACCGGATGCCGTGGACCACCCGCATGAAGATCTCGCTGGTCAGGTCTTCGGCGTCCTGCGCGTCGCCGAGCTGGTTGAACGCGTAGCCGTACATCTCATTGACATAACGCCGATACAGCGACACCAACGCGTCGGCGTCGCCGCGTTGGGCGCGGTGGACGAGGACGCTGTCGGCGGGTGGATCGGTCGGTTCCATGGCGGCTCTGTGGTCGCGCGGCGGGTGCGCGCGGGGATCGAACGCGGGCGTCGACCCGGCGGGATGGACGCCGACGGGTTACGGTCGGGCGTGGGCGCGCCGGCCCTCGACCGCCGCGACCGTCTCGAGCGTGCGCCGCACGTGCCACAGCCAGGCCTCGGGCCGGCCGGCGAGCGGCAGCGCGATCTGGTGCGCGCTGACGCGGACGTCCCGGTCGAGCTTGAGCTTGAGCATCACGCGGTCCAAGGTGTGCCGTTCGCCCCAGCGGACGACGATCGACCCACCCTCGCGGGCGATGCTGCGGGCGCCGGCCACGTGGGCGAGCACGCGCAGCCACAGGACGTCGATGAGGTTCTGCACCTCCGGCGGTGGCGCGCCGAACCGGTCCTTGAACTCGTGCTCGATCTCGCGCACGGTGTCGAGGTCGGTGGCGGCCGCCATGCGGCGGTAGAGCCGGGTGCGCTCGCCCGTCTCCGGGACGTAGCGTTCGGGCAGGAACGCGTCGAGCGGCAGGTCCACCGTCGGCAGCGTCCCGGGGTCGATGGCCTCGAGCTCCTGCCGCACCCGGTCGCCGGCCGGGCTGTCGGCCCGCAGCTTCTTGATCGCCTCGGCCAGCAGGCGCGTGTAGAGGTCGAGCCCGATGGCCGCCACCTGCCCGTGCTGGCGTGCGCCGAGGATCTCGCCGGCGCCGCGGATCTCGAGGTCGCGCATGGCGATGCGCAGCCCGCTGCCCAGCCGGCTGGCCTCGGCCAGCGCCTCGAGCCGGTCGCGCGCGTCCTCGGGCAGCTCGTAGCCGGCCGGATGGAGGAAGTACGCGTACGCCCGCTGGTTGCTGCGGCCCACGCGCCCGCGGAGCTGGTGGAGCTGCGCCAGGCCGAACCGCTCGGCGTGCTCGACGATCAGGGTGTTGGCGTTGGGGATGTCCAGGCCGCTCTCGATGATGCTGGTGCACACCAGCACGTCGTACGCGTGGCCGACGAAGTCGAGCATCGCCCGCGCCAGCACCTCCTGGTTCATCTGGCCGTGCGCGATCCCGATGCGCACCTCGGGCACGAGCTTGTGGAGCTTCTCGGCCACGAGCTCGATGCCCTGGACGCGGTTGTGGACGTAGAACACCTGGCCGCGCCGGCCGAGCTCGCGGCGGATCGCCTGCCGCACCTGGTTGTCGTCGTACGGCCCGATGTGCGTGGCCACCGGCAGCCGTTCCTCGGGCGGCGTGTCGATGGTCGTCAGGTCGCGCAGCCCGGTCAGCGCCATGTGCATCGTGCGGGGGATGGGCGTGGCGGTCATGGTGAGGGTGTCGACGCCCTCGCGGAGCTGGCGCAGGCGCTCCTTGTGCTTGACCCCGAAGCGGTGCTCCTCGTCGATGATCAGAAGCCCGAGGTCCTTGAACACGATGTCCGCCGACAGGAGGCGGTGCGTGCCGATGACGATGTCGACCTCGCGCGTCGCGAGCTTGTCGACGACCTCGTCCTGCGCCTTGCGCGTGCGGAACCGGCTGAGCATCTCGACGCGCACCGGGAACGCGCCCAGCCGGCGGCTGAACGTCTCGAAGTGCTGCTGGCAGAGCACCGTCGTCGGCGCCAGCACGGCGACCTGCTTGCCGGCCATCACGGCCTTGAACGCCGCCCGCAGCGCCACCTCGGTCTTGCCGAAGCCGACGTCGCCGACCACGAGCCGGTCCATCGGCCGCTCGCTCTCCATGTCGGACTTGACGTCCTCGATGGCCTTGAGCTGGTCGGGCGTCTCGATGAACGGGAACGCCGCCTCCATCTCGGCCTGCCAGGCGGTGTCGGGCGCGAACGCCTGGCGGCGGGCGCTCTCGCGCCGGGCGTAGAGGTCGAGCAGCTCCTTGGCGATGTCCTCGACGGCGCGCTTGGCGCGGGCCTTGGCCTTCTCCCAGTCGGCCGTGCCGAGCCGCGAGACGGCCGGGTCGATCTCGCCTGCGCCGACGTAGCGCGCCACGCGGTCGGCCTGGTGGGTCGGCACGAAGAGCATGTCGCCGGCGGCGTACTCGAGCTTGAGGTAGTCGCGCTCGACCGTCCCGACGAGCATGCGCTCGATGCCGCGGAACACCCCGATGCCGTGCTCGATGTGCACGACGTGGTCGCCCGGGGCGTACTCGGCGAAGTAGTCCGGCGTGCGGACGGGGTCGACCTGGCGGACCTGGCGCCGGCGGTGCGGCATGCGCCAGCCGAACAGCTCGCCGTCGGTCAGCACGATCGTCGGCGGCGGCGCCGCGGGCGGGGCGGGGGCCGCCTCGCCGCCGGCGGCCTGTGCCCCGTTGCGGGCCGCGCCGGCCGATGCCGCCGCGTCGGCGCCCGGGCCGCGCCGATGGTGCCGGTCGTCGCCCAGGGTCCAGCCGGCCCCCAACGCCCCGTGCACGACCGCAAGGCCTCCGGCGCCGGGGGCCGTCGCCAGGCGCTCGAGGGGCGCCACATGCAGCCCGACGTGCTCGAGGAGCTCCGCCAGCCGCGGCGCCTGGCGGCTGACCACGACGACCGCGCAGCCCTCGTCGAGCATGCCGGCGATGCCGACGGCGGCCTCCTCGATGTTGCCGCCGTACGGCAGCGGCGCCCCGAAGCGCTCGGCCAGCGGGGCTGTGGTCTCGGCGTCCGCGCCCACCCGCCCGAGCCGCAGCTGCGGCAGGCGGCTCGCCTTTGCCGTGATCGCGTCCCAGTCGGCGAGCGGCGCGCCGGGCCAGCGGTCGGGCAGCTCGCCGGCGTCGGCCTGCTCGGCCCGCACCAGCTCGGCCTGGTCGTGGCAGTCGTGGGCGGTGGTGCGCACCCGGGCCGGGTCGTCGAACACGATCCAGCTCGCCTCCGGGAGGTGGTCGACGACGGTGGCGCCCTCGGGGTGCAAGAGCGGGGCGAAGAACTCGAGGCCGTCGAACGGCTCGCCGCGTGCCAGGTGCTCGCGCTGGCGGCGCAGCTCGCTCTCGGCCAGGGGGTGCATGCGCCCGGGCGGGAGGTCGGCGAGCCGCGCGGCGACCTCGGCGCCGCGGTCGAGGAGCGCCTCGGACGCCGGCACGATCAGCAACGCGTCGAGGCTCTCGCTCGACCGCTGGGTCGACCGGTCGAACCGGCGGAGCGCGTCGATCTCGTCGCCGAACCACTCGATGCGGACGGGGCGCGGCTCGGACGGCGGGAAGATGTCGACGATGCCGCCGCGCCGCGCCACCTGGCCGGGCTCGGTGACGGCCATGGTCGTGCGGTAGCCCATGCGCTGGGCCTGGCGCACGAACGCCGTGACCTGCACGGACTGGCCGACGCGCACCATCTGGGCGTCGGCCGCGAAGGCGGCCGGCGGCACGGTGTGGATGAGGACGCCCCGGACCGGCGCCACGATCACGGGGGCGGCGCCGGCCTCGGGGGCCGTCGCCCAACGGTGGAGGGCCGCCAGCGTGGCGAGGCGCTGTTCGCGCGTGCTCGGGTCCCACGGGATGCGCTCGAACGGCAGCGCGTCGGGCGCGGGCAGCACGTGCACGCGGTCCGGCCGGGCGAGGTAGGCCTGCAGCGACTCGGCCACGGCGCGCGCCTCGTCGGGCTGGGCGGTGATCCAGAGGAAGGGGACGTCGACCTGGTCGGCCAGGGCCGCGACCACGGCCGGCTGCGCCGGTTCGCCCAGGCCGAGCGGGCCCAGGACGGCGCCCGGGGCGGCCGACCGGGCGCGCGCGAGCAACGCCTGGAAGGCGGGCTCGTCGGCGATTCGTCGAAGCAGTCCTGAGACAGAGAAGTCGCGCATGGCGGCGTGTAGCACCCCCGAGCGGGCTGTTGTGGGCGGCGCGGCTGCGGCGATCGGGCGGGCAGGTGTTCACCTCACGCCCGCGCGTCCCAGCCCGGAGCCGTGTCGACGCGTTTCGGCAATGGCGTCGGAACGCACAACCATAGCATGGGGCTTGGGGGCGGGGCAACGCCAGGCTCGACCCTCGTCGCCGGCTACCGGGGGAGGCTCCTCCCCAGCCACGGCAGCCCGATGCGCCACCGCGGCGGGCGGGCCGTGGCGGCGCGCGTCGGCGTCCGCTCCGGCGGCGTCGGCGTGGCCGTGGCCTGGGCGGTCGCGGTGGCCGGGACTGCGGTCGTGGCGGTCGGGGGAGGGGTCGTCGCGCTCGGCGCCGCGCGGCCGGGCCCGCTCACCACCGTGAACGCCGGCAGGCCGGGCCGCGGCGGCATGCCGGCGGCGGAGATGGCGTAGTCCCAGTTGACGATCAGCGCGTCGTCGCGGGCGCCGGGCTCCATCTTCTCGACGATCCAGTCGGCGAAGGCCACCGGCCGCGTGAAGAGGCTGAACGCGCCCGGCGCGCCGCACGTCTCCGCCGACCCGCGCGAGACGATGCCGGCCAGCACGTGGCCGCCGCCGGCGCGCGGGACGACGAACGGCCCGCCGCTGTCGCCGTAGCACGCGCTCATGCCGCCCAGCTCGGGCCCGGCGCACAGCGTGCGATCGGGGTCGGCGAACTGGCCGCACGCGGTGGCGTCGGCGATGGGGAGGTCGACCTCGTGGAGGGCGTCCGGGTAGTCCCCGTCGCCGGTTCGGTCGCCCCAGCCGGTGACGGTGCCTGTCCGGCCCGCGGCCCACAGGGCGGCGTCGCCCGCGGTGCCGATCGGCACCGGCTGCACCCGCGCCGACAGCGCGGCTGGGCGCGCGAGCTCGACCAGGCCGACGTCGGCCTCCTCGGAGATCGTGTAGCGCAGGTTGATCCACGTCCGCGCCACGCCGATGCGCTCCCCCTGGGTGTCGGAGAGCACGTTGGAGCCGACCTTGGCCTCGATCAGCATGGCGGGGAGCGGAGCGCCCGTCTCGGGGTCGAGCAGGCAGTGCGCCGCCGTCAGCACCCAGCGCGGGGCGACGAGCGCGCCGCCGCAAAAGAGGCCCTCGCGCGGGTCGGGCGCCCGGCGGTCGACGAGGGCGACCTGCCACGGCCAGGCGCCGTCGGCGGCCGGGCGGCCCCCGACGATGTCGCCCGGCGCGCGGGCCGCGCCAGGGCCGCGGGCCGGGGCGCCGCCGGCGCGCGCATGGCGCGCGCCGGCCGTGCGGGCCGGGCGGCCGGCCGTCCACGGCGGTGCGGCGGCCGTGCGGCCGGCGACGGCGCCGCCGCCGCGGGCGTCAGGATCGACGATGCCCCCGAAGCCGGCGTCGTGGCGGACGGCCAGCCCGAGCTGGACGGCCGTCTCGCCCTCGAGCGTACCGAGGCGCCACACGACGGTGTTGCCGTTGCGGACCCCGCCGTTGTCGGCCGCCACGAACGTCACGCCGCCCGGCAGGCTGTCGCGCACGACGACGTCGACGGCCGGGCTGCGCCCGACGTTGCGCACCACGAGCGCGTAGTCGATGACGTCGCCGCGCCCGACGACCTCGGGGGCGAGCTTTTCGACCTCGAGCGCCGCGGCCGTGTCGCGCAGCGTGGCGGCGATCCAGCCGGCGTAGTAGGCCGTGCTGGTGTAGAGCGTGCGGTTCCCGGGCCCGCCGCACGTGTCGGTCGTGCCGCTGCTGACCACGCCGGCCAGCCGCCAGGCGCCGCCGCCGGGCGGCGCGACCATCAGCGGGCCGCCGCTGTCGCCGTAGCAGGCGTCGCGGTCGCGCTCCCCGGCGCAGACGATGCTGGCGTTGAGCTCGCAGGTCTCGGGGCTCACGATGGGAACCTCGACCTGTTGCAGGCGCGTGGTCGAGCCCCGCTCGGTCACGCCCCAGCCGACGACGGTCGCCGTGCGCCCCGGCGCGATGGCCGGGTCGGCCGTGTCGTCGACCAGGGCGATGGGCTGCACGGCGGGGCCGAGCGCCGCCGGCCGCGCCAGCCGCAGGAGCGCGATGTCGCCCCAGTCGTCGGTCGTCTCGTCGAAGTAGTCGGGGTTCGTGAAGATCTGGGCGACGGGGACGATCTGGGCCCGGTCGGTCCGCAGGTCGTGCAGGCCCAGACCGACGACGACGTCGTTGGCGTAGAGCGGGATCTCGCCGTCGCCCACCGCCTCGGTGACGCAGTGCACGGCCGTGACGACCCAGCCCGGATCGATGAGCGCGCCGGCGCAGAACTGGCCGTCGACCTGGTTGCGGGCGCCGGCGTCGAGGACGGCGGCCAGCCACGGCCATGCGCCGGGCGTCGCCTCGCGCCCGCCGACGATGTCGGCGGCGGACGGCATGCTCGGCCCGGCGGCCGGCGGGGAGGCGGCGTGCGAGGCGGAGGCGGGCGCGAGCGTGAGGCACGCGAAGGCGGCGGCGACGAGCCGGGAAGCCGGCCGACGGCCGGCGCGCGGGCGCGTGTGCATGGGCGGCATCCTGTCGGGGAAACGGGCGATCGGGCGCTGCGGTCGTCAGCATAGGCCGGCCGACTGCCGGCGGCAAGTCGCCCGGCTCCGCCGGCCCGCCCGTGGGGTGCGGCCGCCGCGACCGCCGCCCTCGCGTCTCGCTGTATGGTACGATGTCGGCCGTGCCGTGCGCCGCCAAGGCCGCCTTGGCCGCGACCTCCAGGAGCCCGCAATCCCATGGACGACCTCACCTCGCCACCCGTGATGGACCAGGCCGCGGCCGAAGCGGCCTACGGCGCGTCGATCCTGCACGGCGAGCCGATGCCGGCGGCGGCGCTGCGCGCGCTGCTCGATGCGTGCCGCCGCTTTGCGGCCGCGGGCGATCCCGCGCGGGTCCCGCCGCCGACGTTCATCTGGGTCGACCACGGGGGGCCCGAGGCGGCCCGCCGCAACCTCGAGGGGCGTGTGCGCCGCCAGGCCGAGCGCGCGGCGGCGCAGACGGCCTTCTACGGCGACCTGTTCGCCCGCATCGGCCTCGACCCGGCCGCGCTGACGCTGGACGACGTCGGGCGGATCCCGGTGTTGCGCAAGGAGGCCGTGTTGGCGAGGCCGTACGACTTCGTGTGCCGCGACGCGTCGGTCGCCCATCGCACGCACACCGGCGGCACGGGGGGCGCGCCGCCGTTGGGCCTGTGCTTCTCGGCGTACGAGATCGGCCTGGCCGCCCACGAGACCGCGCTCGGCGCGATGCTCAACCGCTCGACCACGGAGGCGGACGTCATCCTGATCCCGGCCAACAGCCGGCAGGTCCTCTCGAGCATCACGCTGGCGGCGGCGATGCACCTCCTCGGCGCCGCCGTCGTGTGGGGCTGGCTGTCGCGGCCGGACGTCACGCTCGCGCAGCTCGCCGAGACGCACGGGATCCCCGGCAAGCACCCCAAGATCACGCGCACGGCGGCCTACCCGTCGCTCCTCGGCGAGATGGTCTCGCTCGGCCTCGCGCAAGGGTACGGCCCCGGCGACTTCGGGCTCCGTCAGCTCGACTTGGGCGGCGAGATCGCCACGGACGGGCTGCGGCGCCGGGCCCGCGCGCTCATCGGCGAGGACGTGACGCTGTGGGAGGGCTACGGGATGAGCGAGACGTGGGGCGCGGGGGGCGGCGTGTGCCCGGCCGGCAACCTGCACTTCGAGTACACGGGCCTGTGGGAGTTCCTCGACCCCGACACGTACGCGCCGGCCGCGGAAGGCACGGTGGCCACGTGCGTGGCGTCGACGCTGCCGCCGTTCCGCGACACGACGCTGCTCTTGCGCTACGACACCGAGGACCTGGTCCGCCCGCTCGGGGCGTGCCCGTGCGGCTTCGCCAGCCAGGTGACGACGAAGCTGCTGGGCAAGCGGCACCGCTCGGTGCGGCACGCCGACGGCTGGACGACGCCGCGCGACGTGCTGGAGGCGCTGGAGGGCGTGGACGCGGTGCGGCTGCCGGCCCGCTGCGGCTTCTGGGCCGAGGACGGCGGGGTGGCGGTCGAGGTCGTCGCGCCGCCGGCGGCGCGCGCGGCCGTCGGCGACGCGCTCGAGTCGCGCGGGGTGCCGCTGCGCCGCCTGGTGCTGCGCGACGGCCGCGACGCGCTGGAGCGGCCGTATCCGCTGCGGGTGGACATGCTGTGATCGGGGCGGGCGGGAACGCCGACAGTGGCCGCGGGAACGTGCGGCAGCCCTTGACCGTCGCCCATTCGGTGGCGAGACGGCAGCCGTTCAGCGGCCAGGATCCTTAATAAACCACCGGTCGTGGACGTACTTAACGCAGATACCCGATCGATCGCCTTGGCGAGCGCCCCGCGCGGGGGGCGTGCGCGGGGGCGGTCGCCCGACCCAAGGCAGGAAACGACCCGATGGCAACGCTCACACAAGCAGTGGCACAACACGACCCGCGGCTCGAGCGGCGCCTGCGCGCGCGGCTGGACGCGGCGGTGACCCGTCTCGCCGTCATGGCGTGCGTGCTCGGGGGCGCGGTGACGCGGGCGGTCGGTGCGCTTCAGGCGGCGATGCGGCACGACCACCGCCGTGGGGCCCTGGCGGAGCGGAAGGGCGTCGGGACGTGGCTGCCGACGACGTGCGCGGATCGGTCGATCGCGATCGCGTTCCGGTCTCGCCGCGCCACCCTGACGGCGAGCGGCAACTCGGAGCTGCACGTGGGTGCGACCGTCAAGCGCAAGCGTATCGACCCGCCGCCGACGGAGCACGGGGCGCTGTGGGACACCAGGTGCCCGTTCGCTCCGCTGGCATTGCCGATCCCGGCGGCGGCACCGGCGGAGGGCGGAGCGGCGATCTGCAATGGCAGGTGGAAGCGCCAATGGTAGACCGGCCGGCGGCCGGTGCGATGGGACAACCGAACACACCGAAGACGGATGATCGAGGGCGGTTCGCCATGTGCGGGCCGCCCTCGATGGCGTGGATCGGAAGGCCACGCACGAGGTACGAGCCGGCGGGGTTGGGCCGGCGCCGCACGGGGAACCGCATCGCCGCGGCGGATCGGTCTTGCAATGTGCCGGCGTTGGCCTTGCAGTATGCGGATGACAGTCCTGCAATGTGCCCGCGCCGGCCTTGCAATGTGCCGCGCCGCGTCTTGCAGGGCACTCGGGTCGACATTGCAGGACCGCTGAGCCGATCTTGCAGGAAGAGCGCAAGGTTGGCGATACGGCGGAAAGCGAACAGCCCATTGACGGGCCCGCGACCGTGTGATATGCTAGTCACACACGTATATCCACGGAGCAGGATTCATCATGTCAGCCACGGAAACCCGCACGCACGTGATCATGCCCACCGACCTCCTGAAGAAGATCGATGAGCGCGTTGGGCCCCGCCGGCGCAGCAAGTTCATCGTGGACCTTGCGCAACGCGAGATCGCCCGGTTGGAGTTGCTCGAGGCCGCCAAGGCAGCCGCCGGATCGCTCAGGGATGCAGATGTGCCGAAAGGGTGGGAGACGAGCGATTCGGCTGCCCGATGGGTGCACGCCTTGCGTCAGGAGGACCTCGCCCGTCAGGAGCGCCTCGAGAGGTTGCGGGAGACTTCCGTGGAGGAACCATGACCCGCTATCTCCTGGATACGACGGTGCTGATCGACTTCTCCGTTGGCAGGACGCCCGTCAAGGCACACATCTTGAAGCTCATCCGCGAGGGGAACGACCTCGCCGTCTCCCCGATCTCGGTGGCGGAGTACTACGCCGGCATCAGCCCGGGGGATGACCCGGACATGGATCGCTTCATTCGGCGGCTGCCTTGCTGGGATACCTCGCGCGAGATCGCCATGATCGCCGGGGACTATCGCTTTCGATTCCGACATACCCACCAGAGGAAGCTGCCCACACCCGATACGGTCATCGCCGCCACCGCTCGCCACCATGATGCGACCCTATTGACCAACAATCCAAAGGACTTTCCGATGACCGATATCGCCGTCGAGCGGCTGGGGGCGTAGAGGGATCTTGGCCCGGCGGTGACACCCGTCGACGTGCCTCCGGCTTACGCGCACCGTGCGTACAGCGGGATGCATCGCCGCCCAAACCAGCACCGGACCCGCCGCCCGGCGGGGCGCCGCTCCCTTACCGCGCCGCCGCCCGATACACCTCCAGCGTTTGCCGCGCCGTCGCCGCCCACGAGAACGTCGCCGCCCGCGCCAGCCCCCGGGCGCGCATGTCGGCGGCGACGGCCGGCTGCCCGAGGACGTCGGCGAGCGCCCGGGCCCACGCCCGTGCGTCGTCCACCGGCACCAGGTGCCCCGCGTCGCCGACCACCTCCGGGAGGCTCGACGCGTCCGCCGCGATGACCGGCGCGCCGCACGCCATGGCCTCGAGCGGCGGAAGCCCGAAGCCCTCGTAGCGAGACGGGAACGCGAACACCGCGGCGCCGCTGTAGAGCGCCGGCAGGTCGCCGTCGGCCACCGGGCCCAGGAACCGCACGCGCGCGCCGGCCGGCAGCACTGCGGCGCGCGCCCGGAGGTCGTCGTAGCGCGGATCCCAGCGCCCGGCGATCACCAGCTCGACCTCGCCCGCCGCCGCACCCGCCCCGCCCCCGCCGGCCGCCGCGACGCCCGCTCCAGGCGTCCTCACGGCCCCGTCGGCCACCGCCGCAGCCGCGATACCCCCCGCGGCGAGGATGCCCCACGCGTCGATCAGCGTCCCCAGGTTCTTGTGGGGCTTGTTGATGCCGACGAACAGCACGTAGCGTTGCGCCAGCCCGAGCCGGTTGCGCAGCGCGGCCACGGCGTCCCCGTCCATGGGCCGGAAGCGCCCGTCCACCGCCAGCGGCGTCGCCGTCACCCGCTCGGGCGCGAGACCGTACGCCGCGACGATGTCGCGGCGCGACGCGTCCGAGATCGTCAGCACGTGCCGGGCGCCGCGGAGGGCCAGGCGCAGCGCCAGCCCCAGCAGCGCAGCCCGCGCCCGCGACACGCCCCCCGGCGCGTGGTGCGTGATGAGGTCGTACACCGTGGCCACCGTCGGCACGCCGGGCCAGTACGGCCCCGCCCAGTACGTGGCGTGGAACACGTCGGCCCGCGCCGCGGCGATCGCGCGGCGCATGCGCCACTGCGACGCCGGTGCGAAGACCGGCGCGTCCACCCGCCGCAGCGCCACGTTGCCGCGGCGCGCCAGGCGCGCGGCGCCGAACCGCGTGTCGCGCGCCCCCGCCTCGAGCACGACCTCGAACGCGTCCTCCGGCGGCGCCACCGCGGCCAGGGCATCCACGAGCTGGAACACGTACCGCCCGATGCCCGGGAAGTGGTCGTCGATCACCCGGCCGTCGATGACCACGCGCATGCCGGCCGCCCGACCTGCCGTCAGTCGACCCGCCGGCCGATGGCGCCCATCGCGTTGGTCAGGAGCGGCCCGCCCAGGGCCGCCGACGCCAGGCCGACCGCGTTGACCGCCCGCATCGCCCAGCGCTTCCACGCCTCGCGGTAGTGCATCGTGCCGGCGAAGAACACCGCCTCCGGCGTCAGGCCCGCGCGCCGCAGCGCCGCCTCGGCCGTGCGCGGGCTGAAGTGCGACACGTGCTGGTAGGGGATGAGGTACGGCCCGCCGCCCGGCCGCAGCCGGTACAGCCAGCGCGCCTTGGGGACCTGGAACCACGCGTTGCCGGTGTGGAAGAAGACCAGCCCCCCGGGGCGGACGACGTCGCGGCACGCCGCCAGCACGGCCACCGGGTCGTCGACGTGCTCGATCACGTCCCACAGCGTCACGGCGTCGAAGCCCGTGCCGACGCGGTCGGCGACGGCGCGCAGGTCGCCGGTCACGACCTCGAAGCCCCGCGCCCGCGCCGCCTCGGCCAGCGCCGGGTTGAGGTCGACGCCCACGGCGGCGAAGCCGCGCGCGGCCGCAAACGCCAGGAAGTCCCCGCGTGCGCAGCCCAGGTCGAGGATTCGCCCGCCCTCGCGCAGCCCGGCCGTCTGCAGCCGGTCCATGCCGGTGCGGTAGAAGGGCGTGTTGGCCACCGCCGCGTCGCGCCGCGCCGCGCCGCCGGCCAGGTTGCCGAAGACCGCGCCCGCGCCGCGGGGCGTCACGTAGTCGAACCCGCACGCGCGGCAGCGGACCACCTGGAACCGATACGTCTCCCCGCCGGCGCGCACGGTGTCGACCACCAGCGGCCGCGGGTCGTCGGCGCCGCACAGCATGCACGGCACGGGGGTCCAGGCGACGTCGCTCATGGCAGACAATCATACACGGCCTCGACGGCACGGGCATGCGCCGCCGGGTCGAAGCGCGCCCGGGCCGCGGTCTGACCCGCCGCTCCCATGCGGCGGCGCAGGTCGGGGTCGCCGAGCAGCCGGTCGACCGCCTCGGCCACGCCGGCCACGTCGCCGGGCGCCACCAGCACGCCGCTGGCCCCGTCGTCGACGATCTCCGGCACGCCGCCGTCGCGGAACGCCACCGCCGGCACGCCCGCCACCAGCGCCTCGGCGACCACGCGCCCGAACGGCTCGGCCGCCGCCGTGTGGACCAGCAGGCCGAGGTGCGGCCACAGGTCCGGCACGTCGTCGCGGTGCCCGAGCCACGCGACGCGGTCCGCGATGCCGAGCGCGGCCGCCTGTGCCTGCAGGCCTCCGAGGAGGTCGAGGTCCGCCCGGTCCTCCCCGAACAGCCGCCCGCCGACGACGACGAAGCGCGCGTCCGCGTGCCGCACGCGGGCCGCGGCCTCGAGGAATGCCGCGTGGCCCTTCCAGGCCCGCAGGCGGCCGATGGCCGCCACGAGCGGGCCCTCCGCGGGCAGCCCGAGGTCGGCCCGCGACCGCGCGCGCGGCGGCCGGACCGCCACCGGGTTGTAGATCACGCGCGCCCGCGCGGCGCACGGCAGGCCGCCGGCCGCGGCACGCGAGATCGCCACGACCGCCGCCGCCGACCGGCACAGCCGCGCCGTCGTCGCGTCGCGTTCCAGGATGTCGCGGACGTGCCACACCAGCGGGCGGCGGGTCAGCCGGGCCGCCGGCGCGGCGTAGACCGCGGCGCGCAGCACGTTGGCGTGCACGACGTCGGCCTCGACGCGCCGCGCCAGCCGCGCGAGCGCCAGCGTGCCGCGCGCCAGGCGCCACGCCGCCGTCGCGCGGCCCCTGAGCTGCACCAGCGGGAGCACGTGGACGGCGACGCCCGCGGTGCGCGCCGCCTCGGCCAACGGCCCGTCCACCGCGGCGAGCACGGGCCGGACGCGCGCGCGGTCGAGGTGCTCGAGCAGCGCGAGCAGGCTGTGCTCGGCGCCGCCCATCCCGGCGGCGTGGTCGACGAACAGGACGGTGACGGGCCGGCGCACGGGGGACGCGGCCGAAGCGCGGAGTGCGGGCTGCGGGCCGGTCCGCGCGCTCATCCCCGGCCCATCAGGCACCCGCCCCGCCCGTCAGCGCGGCGTCGAGGATGCCGAAGACGTCGATCGTCCGCCGCGCCGGGGCGGCCGGCCGGTGCGTGCCGCGGTGCAGCAGCACCGCGTGCTGGCTCGCGACGTCCGGGTGGTAGCCGTGCATCGCGGCGGGGATGTTGCGCGCGAACGTGCTCGGCCGGAAGCAGAGGCCCTCGTGGAGCACGGCGATGAAGTCGCCGAAGCGCGGGTCGGTCAGCCCGTAGGCCACGCGCTCGCCGTGCGTCACGAGCGACGCGACCTCGGAGCGCTGGATGTGCTCCGCGATCGCCGGGCCGAGCGCAGGATCGTGCACCCACACCCGCAGCAGCGTGCTGTCGGTGAAGTAGTGGTACCGCCCCCAGCCGGGCGGACCGACCTCGCCCTCGAGGTCGAACGCCACGCCGGCCCGGACGTCGGCCATCCCGTGGTCGCTGACCACGAAGACGTCGCCGCCCGGGTGCCGCGCCAGGAAGGCCGCGGCGAGGTCGTCGACCCACCCGTCGAGGCCGGCCAGGTGCGCCGCCCAGCGCGGCCCCGATCGCCGGTCGGCGTGCCCGATGCCGTCGAGGTCGGGCAGCGGCAGGTAGACCTGCCGCGCGCCGCCCGCGACGAGCGCCGCGGCGCGCTCGACGAGCAGCCGGTCGCGCCGGCCCTTCGCCAGCCCGTCCGTCCCGACCGTCACCAGGGAAGGGTGGCGGGTGAACAGCGTCGGCTTGCCGAACGCCGGATCGGTGACCTTCTCGCCGTGAATGGCGAAGTCTCCCAGCCAGCCGAGCGGCAGGTTGGGCATGATCCGATCCGGTCGGTAGCGGCGGGTCAACACGGTCTGCAGCCCCCGGTTGAGGACGTAGGGCCGGCAGATGCGGTCCAGGAGCGGCAGGAGCCGGCGGTAGCGCCGCCCGGGCGCGCGCTCGCGGTCGAGCGCCCACTCGCCGAAGAACCCGACCGCGTCGGGATCGAGCCCGGCGAACAGCTCGGGGTGCAGGTTGATCGAGTAGCCGAAGCCCGGCACGAGGCGCGCCCGCCACGGCCACGCGCCGAGCCGCGGCATCCGGGCCAGGTCGTCGAAGGGCAGGGCGTCGACGAAGACGATCAGCGCGGGCATGGGGCTCTCCCGACCTCCTGGACCATCCGGTGATCCCCACCCCCGGCGGCCGGCCCGACCGCGGCCGCGAGGCGCCGCCACGCGGCGGGCTCGGCCAGGCGCACCGCCCGCCAGAAGGCACGCGCCGCGCGCAGCCGCGCGTGCCGCCACGCGGCGGAGAAGGTGGGCGCATCCGTGGGCGAGGGTCCGGCATCGCCGCCGCCGACGACGCCGGCGCCGGGGCCGGCGGCAACCGGTGCCAGCCAGCGCGCGGCGGCCCGCAGCGCCTCCCCGGCCGACGGGTCGCCCGGGTCCGCGTGGTGGATGATCAACGCCCGGTGCAGCTCCAACAGCCCGGCGCACAGGTGCCCCTTGCGGGGCAGTCGGAGCCATCGGATGGCCGACCCTGCCCCCGTGCTGTTCGCAATCCGGACACTCTGGCGGGCGACGGCCAGCCACTCGGCGGGCGTGACCGGGCGCTCGTTGAACACCTGGCGCGACCGCGTGGGGATCGCTTGCGCGGCGTCGGCGACGACGTCCGCGGCGCGGCCGGGGGCGCGGGCCGGGTCGCCGTCCAGGGCGGCCCACAGCACGCCGGCCGCGATCAGCCCCGCGACCCGCGCATGGTCGGCGGCCGGGTCGGGCGACGCCGCCGCCGCGGCCCGCGCCGCGAGGCACGCGGCCAGGAAGGCCCCGCTGTCCGCGCCGACGGCCGCGTCGATCGACGTGCGACAGCCCAGCGCCGGCGCGCCCCGCCAGCGATCCACCCGCGCGCCATACGTCGGCAAGAGGACGCCGGCGTCGGGCAGCAGCGCCGTGGGGACGTCGAGCGCGTTGCGCCACAGCGTCACGCCGAGGGCGCGCGCGCCGAGCGCATCCAGCGGCAGGCCGTCGAGCCAGGCGGCCGGCAGGGCCTCGGCGAGCGCCCAGAGGCGCTTCATCAGGATCTCGTGGGTGTTGCGCCGGTCGAGGCTCGCCAGCGTCACCGGGCGGATCTCGGCGCGCACGTCGGGGCCGTGCAGCGTGCGGCCGTTGACGCGCAGCTCGTGCGTGAACACGAAGGGCGGCAGGCTGCCCAGGCGCGCCCGCTCGCGGAACACGAGGTCGACGTGGAACAGCGGGCTGCGGTAGCCCCAGCCGGCCGCCAGGCGGTCGACGTCGGCGGCGAGCGCGCGGCGCACCGGGCCGGGCAGGCGGCCCCGCGTCACGACGAGGAGCTCGATGTCGCTGAACAGCTCCTGCCGGCCGTCGACGCGCGCCGCCGACAGCTCGCCGCGGGCCGCGCTGCCGAGGAGCACCACCGACAACACCCCGGGCGCGCGGGCCAGCTGCGCCGCCGCCGCGCCGACGTGCTCGGCGACGCCGTCGGGCAGCGCGCCGGTCGGCGCCGCCGGCCGCGCGTCAACGCCCATGCCTGGCTTCCATGACCCGATTCTACCATCCCGGCCGCCGGCCGCGCGGCGGGCGCCGGCCTCGCGGCGCGACCGGCGGCAGCGCCCGAAGGGTGGCACGCATTCTGCTGAGACGGGGTCATCGCGATGCCGGGTGGATCGAGGATCCGCGCGGCGCAGCTGGAGCGCGTTGAACGGGGCGTTGAACGCATGCGCCGGCCGTGGCGCGCGGCGGGGCGTGGCCGGGGGCCCGACCAGGGACCGATCACCGCCGCCGCGCGCGGCCGGGGCGCGCCGGTGAACGGGGTGTTGAAGCCGCCGCCGAAGGGTTCGGCGGCGGCGCCGGTTGAACGGTGCCATCGTTGAAGGGGAGTGGAACATGAACGGCCGACAACTGATGCTGCTCGGCGCCCTCGGCCTGCTGGGCGCCGGCGCGGTGGTCCTCGCGCAGGGACTCTTCGACACGCCGCCCGCCGCGGCGCGCATGCCGGTGGCGGTGGCGATCCGACCCATCCGTCCGTACACCATCATCTCGCAGGACATGGTCACCGCCGGTGACCCCCTGCCCGTGCAGGACGCCGTGGCCCGCGGCGCCTACCCCCCGCACGCGGTGGTCGGCCTCATGACCACCGCCCAGATCGCGCCGGGGACCGTGCTCACCGGCGTCAACGCCAAGCCCGTCGAGGAGGTCCGGTTCGTCACCGACCCCGGCCTCGAGGTCGTGACGTTCGCGGCGGGCGTGGACCGCACGGTCGGCGGGCAGCTGCGGCCCGGCCACATCATCAACCTCTACGGGTACGGGCGCGACCGCGAGACCAACGCGCCCTTCACGACGCTGATCGAGCCGCGCCTGTGGGTGGTCAAGGTCAGCGCCGGCGCCTCCGCGCTCTCCAACGCCACGCCGCGCCCGGACCCGGTGAGCGGCGCATATCGCGTCGAAGGCGGCGACCGCGAAGGCCAGGCGACGCTGATCACCGTGGCCGTGGCGCCGCAGCAGGCGTTCCACATCATCGACACCCTCGGCGCCGACGGGCTGAGCGCCTGGGCGACCCTGGCCTCCAACCAGACGTTCGACGTCGCCTCGCTCGCGACGAGCGTGCCGCGGCCCACCGCGGCCGCCGGCGGGGCCGTCACGACGCCGTGGCCGGCGATCGGCATGGCGCCCACGGCGATGCCCACGCTGAGCATCCTCGGCTTCGGCGGGACGAGCCGCTGAGTCGGGGGCCGACGGCCTGGCGCGTGACCCATCGCACAAGCGGCGCTGCTGGACAACGCGTGTGCTTCCTGGGACCGCGGGCGTCCAGCCCGCGGTCCCAGGGATCGAATCTCCGTCCACGCGGCGTGTCGCGCCCCGTTCCGATCTGGCCGTAACCCCGGCGCCGGCCGCCGCGTCAAAGGTCTCCGTGCCGCGCCATTTTGGGCGGGGCATCCCGGCGGTTCCCCGCCCCGCGCCGGCACAGCGTGGGTTGAACGCGGGGATGGAAGGGTTGACGTCCGTCGACTTGTCGGGTATATTAACGACGTTGTAACGTCGCGCATGCAACTTCAACGCACCCCGCACGGAATGGCATCATGATGAATCGCATTTGGCTCGGCCTCGCGCTGTGCGCCGGACTCCTCCCCGCCCTGACCGGCTGCAGCGGCGACTACCACGTGTACCAACGGGCCTCGGCCTCGGGGTTCGGGCAGGACGAGCGGCCCGCGGAGCCGGCCGGTGTGGCTCCCCCCGACGCGGCCGCGCCGGTCGAACCCGCCGGCGACGCGGCCCCGCCGGTCGAACCCGCCGGCAACGCCGACGCTGCGGCCCCGGCCCAGGATGGTTCCGGAGTCGCGGCGGACACCGGCGCCGCGTCGCCGAACGACCGCCTGGCCGCACCCGACCCCGCGGCAGCGGCCGCGCTCCCGGCGCCCGCCCAAGGCGGCGGCGACCCGTTCTCCCCACCGGCGGCCCCGCCGGCGGGCGAGGCCTCGGCGCACGACGCGTCGCTGGCCCGGCTGGCCAATGCCGGCGGGCCGGTCCGGCTCGAGATCCCGTCGATCGGCGTCGACGCCGCGGTCGAGCACGTCGGCCTGACGGCCGAGCGCGCCATGGATGCGCCGAGCGGCTTCATGAACGTCGGCTGGTACGACAAGGGCTTCCAGCCCGGCGAGGCGGGAAACGCGGTGATCGCCGGGCACCTCGACACCAGCACGGGCGGCCCCGCCGTGTTCTGGGACCTCGACAAGGTCAACGCAGGCGACGAGGTGCTGGTGACCTACGCCAACGGCGACCGCTACACGTTCACCGTCGAGGACTGGGAGATCTACGACCACAACGCCCAGGGCCCGATCATCGACTCCATCTTCGGCAAGTCCCAGACGTCGGACCTCAACCTCGTGACGTGCGACGGCGCCTGGGACCACGGCGCCGCCACGTACTCCAAGCGCCTCGTGGTGTTCACGACGCTCGTGCCGGAAGCGACGGTCTGGGCGGGCGTCGACGCGGCGCGGTAGGCCGTCGTCAGGCGACGAGCGCCGGGGCCGCCGGAATCGTGCCGGCCCGCACCGGAATACCCGGCGCGCACTCCTGCGGCACCGACAGGGGTGAACCATCCGCCGACGCAGGCCCTCTTTGGGAGCGCCGGGAGCTCCGGCGGATGCGTCGCCACCGCCCCTGCCGCCGACGCGTTTGCACGACCCGCCGCCCCGCGCCGATAATCCCCGTGTGATCGACGCGCCGACGACCCGCGGCACGGCCGACGGGGCCGAACCCGACCCGTCGGCCGCGCGCCTGCGCATCCAGACGCTGGGCAGCTTCCGGCTCTGGCGCGCCGGCGTGGAGCTGCCCCCGGGCGTGTGGGAGCGCGACAAGGCGCTGCAGCTCTTCCAGTTCTTCGTGACGCTCCGCCGGCGCCGGCTGACCAAGGAGCAGATCGTCGACCAGCTCTGGCCCGCGGTCGATGCGGCGGCCGGCGACCGCGACTTCAAGGTGGCGTTGAACGCCGTCCACCGCGCGCTCGAGCCCGATCGCCCGCCCCGGTCCGAGCCCCGCTTCGTGCGGCGGTTTGGCCCGGCCTACGGGCTCGACGTCGATGCCGTGTGGATCGACGCCGAGGCGATGGAAGCCCACATCGCGGCGGCGCACGCGGCCTGGCCCGCCGACCCCGACGGCAGCCGGGCCCACCTCCGCGCGGCCGCGGCGCTGTACGCGGGCGACTACCTGCCGGAGCGCCGCTACGAGGACTGGGCGAGCGTCGAGACCGAGCGCCTGCAGACCCTCGCCCTGGGGGCGATGGTGCGCCTCGCCGAGCTGTCGGTCGGCGTCAACCCGCTGGAGAGCATCCATCTGACACAGCGCGTGCTGCAGGTCGACCCGGTGTGGGAGGACGCATGGCGCACCCAGATCGCCGCGCACCTCGCCCAGGGCAACCGCGCCTTGGCCGCCCGCGCCTGGCAGCGCTGCGCCGAGACCATGCGCCGCGAGCTCGGCCTCGAGCCGCTGCCCGAGACCCGCGCCGTGTTCGAGACTGCCGGCGGGCGCGCCGCGCGCCCGCCGGCGCTGGAAGGAGAACCCGCATGAGCCAGCCGTCGTCGCCCCCGAGCCCGGCGTCCGACATCGCCTCGTTCGTGCTCCGCTTCACGCAGGACGTGTGGCGCGCATCGTCGGGCGATCCCCACGTGCGCTGGCGGGGCCACATCCGACACGTCCAGAGCGACGACGAGACCCGCTTCACGGATTTTGCCGACGCCGTCGCGTTCATCCAGCGCCAGCTCGCGCAGCTCACGCTCGCGTCGGTGGCGGATGCCAGCGCCGCCGACCAGGCGATGGCGGTGACCGACAGCTTCCGCCTGTGGGAGCGCTTCGCGACCGGCTACGCCGACCTCATGCGGCGCTCGGTGGAACAGACCATCGAGCAGACCGAGGCCTACCAGCGACAGGTCGGCGAGTCCTTCGAGCGCTCGCTGCAGGCCTGGAACCCGCTCCTGGCCGCCGGGCGGCGCGCCGCGCCGCCCGAGCCGCCGCGGCCGCCCGACGCGGCGGTCCTGGCCGCCCTGGCCGACATGCGGGCCGAGCTCCAAGCGATCCGCGAGCGCGTCGACCGACTCGCCGAGGCGCTGGGCGCCGGGGGCCACCCGCCGCTGTAACTGGCGTGTAACTCGGGTGCGGTATGCTGGGGCTGCAACCGTCACTTGAACAGGAGATGATGTCGATGAACGAGACCCACAAGCCGTTCGCTTCCGCCAACGAGACCGTCAAGCTCGGCCTGCAGCAGTGGCACGAGGCCGTGCAGGCCTGGAACGCGGCGCTGATCGAGACCACGAAGACGAGCCTCGAGGCGTGGCTGACCCTGCGCGAGCAGGCCGGCCAGGCATGGTTCCACGCCGCCGGCCGTGCACAGGACGTCATGCAGCGCGAGCAGGCGCTGTGGCTGCAGGCCGGCGAGCAGATGCGGGCGCAGGTCAAGGCCAACACCGAGATCGCCGGGCGCTGGGCCGAGACGTGGAACGAGGCGGGGCGGACCTGGGCGGCCGAGTCCGGCCAGGCGGTCCAGAAGCAGGCCCAGGCCGCGCAGGCCCAGATGAGCCAGATGTGGCGGCAGGCCACCGACGCCCAGACCCAGGTCGGGGCGATGTTGAACGAGGCGGCCGAGACGATGCACGCGGCGATGCCGGCCAACGGCAGCCGCAGCCGGGCCAAGAGCTGAACGACGACGATGCAAGGGGCGCGCCACGACGGCGCGCCCCTTCGTCGTCTTGAGGCTGCCTCGCGGGGGCGGCCGCGCCGACGTCGCACGTGCGGCCGCCGGAGCGGCCAATGGCGACCGCCGAGCGGTCGAGGGAGGGTGAGGATCACGGCATGGACTGGACCAAGCAGCTCGAGGAGATGACCAAGGCCTGGGCGGACGCACAGTCCCAGGTGATCGAGGGCTGGGCCGCGGCCACCGCGGGCGCCAAGGTGGGCGGCGGCGTGTGGCAGCAGACCATCGACGCGTGGCGCACGGCGGTCGACGGCATGCTCGACTCGCAGGCCGCGTGGATGGCCCGCTGGACCGAGGCCATGCCCGCGGGGGCGCCGGCCGACGTCGAGGCGTGGGCGCGCCAGGCGCGGACCATGGTCGAGGCGTCCATCGCGTCGCAGCGGCAGCTCTGGGGGGTGTGGTTCGACACCGCGCGGCGCCTGGACCCCTCCCGCGGCGCGATGTGGAGCGCTGCCGACCGCGACATGCTGAGCGGGTGGCAGGCGCTGGCGCGCCAGATGGCCGACATGCAGGCGGAGTGGGTGCGCAAGTGGACGACAACCCCGTGAACGGCCACCCGGAATGGCAGGCGCAGGCCCGGGCGATGGCGGATGCCTGGCGCGAGGCGCAGCAGAGCTACTGGAAGGCGTGGACGGACGTCGCCGCGCCGGCAGGGCCGTCCGGCGCCCCGTCCGGCCCCGGCATGGACCTGACCGCGATGTGGCGGCGCCTGGTCGAGGAGACCGCGGCGGCCTGGACCGCGGGTGCGGCGCCGGCGGCCAGGGACGCCGCCGCCGGCCTCATGAACAGCCAGGCGGCCGTCTGGCGGTTCACCGATCTCGTCGCGCAGGCCTGGCAGGCGATCGCGGCCCAGGCGGCGCGCGGCGAGGCGTGGACCGAGGCCGTCGACACCTACGTGGCCCGGCTCCGGCAGGGCTGGGCCGCGGCGCCCGAGACGCTCGGCGCCGCCGGGCGCGACCTCACCGAGATGTGGCGGCTCTACCTCGACGTCGTCCAGCGCACCGTCGGGCCGTGGGGCGCGTCGCTGCGCGAGGCGCCCGGGCACTTCGGCGCGGCCGCCACCGGCAACCCGTCGGCGTTCACCGCCCTGTCGCGGCTCTACTGGGACGCATGGGAGCACACCGGCGGCCGCCTGCTCGAGAGCCCGAGCCTCGGCGCGACGCGCGAGTTCGACGAGAAGCTGCTGCGCGGCTTCGACGCGTGGATGGACCATCGGCGCGCGGTGGCCGAGTACCAGCTCGTCGTGGCCGATGCCTGGTCGGATGCCCTGGCCGCGGTGCTCCGCGAGCTCGGGGCGCGCGCCGAGCGCGGGCAGCCCGTGTCGTCGCTGCGCGACCTCACGGAGCTCTGGACCACGCTCACCGATGCCCACATGGACGAGGTGTTCCGGTCGGAGCGCTACGCTTCCGCCCAGGGGCACATGCTCAACACGGCCATGATCCACCGCCAGCGCGAGCGCGCCATCGCCGAGACGCTCCTCAAGGCCACCGACATCCCCGCCCGCTCCGAGCTCGACGAGGCGTTCAAGGAGATCTACGGCCTGCGGCGCGAGCTCAAGGCCCTGCGCCAGGAGGTCCTGGCGCTGCGCGGCGCGCATGCGGGGGCGGACCGGCCGGCGACGGCGTCCGCGGCGACGGCGGGCGGCGGGAACGCCGCCGGGCCGCGGGCCGCCACGCCGGTCGGCGCGGCCGACAAGGGTCGGGCGCGGCGCGGCGCATCCGCGAAGCCGTCCGCCGGCTCAGCCAAGGGAGGTGCCGCATGATGCCGCCGTACATCGGGATCCAGCCCGACACGCTCGTCCGCGAGCTGGCCGAGTGGGGTCGGCGCACCGTCGCCGGCATCGACGCGCTGGCCCGCATCGACAGCGACGACATCCGCGTGGGCTTCACGCCGCGCGAGGCCGTCTTCCGCGACGGCAAGGTGACGTTGTACCGGTACCTGCCCGAGGTCGAGCGGCCCGGCGCGCTGCCCCTGCTCATCAACTACGCGCTGGTCAACCGCCCCGACATGGTCGACCTCGAGGACGGCCGGTCGCTCGTCCAGAGCCTCTTGCGTCAAGGGCTGGACGTCTACCTGATCGACTGGGGCTACCCCACCCGCGCCGACCGCTGGCTGACGCTCGACGACTACATCAACGGCTACCTCGACGCGTGCGTCGACGTGGTGCGCGCGCGCAGCGGGCGCGACGCGGTCAACCTGCTCGGGATCTGCCAGGGCGGCACGTTCAGCCTGTGCTACGCGGCGCTCCACCCGGAGAAGGTCAAGAACCTGATCACGATGGTGGCGCCGGTGGACTTCCATGCCGGCGACGGCGCGAGCTGCGGCCTCTTGAACATCTGGGCGCGCCACATGGACATCGACGCCATGGTCGACGCGTTCGGCAACATCCCCGGCGACTTCATGAACTTCGGCTTCCTCTTGCTGAAGCCGTTCCAGCTCAACGTCGCCAAGTACGCCGGCCTGCTCGACGTGGTGGACGACGACAAGAAGCTGATGAACTTCCTGCGCATGGAAAAGTGGATCTTCGACAGCCCGGACCAGGCCGGCGAAGCCTATCGGCAGTTCCTCAAGGACTTCTACCAGGCCAACAAGCTGATCCGGGGCGAGGTGGTGATCGGGGACCGGCGCGTCGACCTCGCCGCGGTCCGGATGCCGGTGCTCAACGTCTACGCGGAGCTCGACCACCTCGTGCCTCCCGTCTCGTCGCTCGCGCTGGGCGACCACGTCGGCACCGACGACTACCGGGCGGTCGGCTATCCGACCGGCCACATCGGGATGTACGTGAGCGGCAAGGTGCAGCACACCCTGCCCAAGACCATCGTGGAGTGGCTCGATGAGCGGAAATGACAAGCGCGCGGCCGGCAAGGACGTCGCCCCGGCCGTGCCGGATGCCGGCGCGGACGCGCCGGTGGCGGCCGCGGCCGCCGTGATCGGCCGGGCGGCGGCCACGGGCGCCGACCTCCGGCCGCTGTTCGGCCTCGAGGACAAGGTCGTCCTCGTCACCGGCGGCAACCGGGGCATCGGCAAGCAGATCGTCGTGCTGCTCGAGTCGCTCGGCGCGCGCGTGGCCTACACCGACCGCAGCGACCGGCCGAGCGAGCACGGCTCGCTGGCGCTGCACGCCGACGTGACGTATCCCGCCGAGATGGAGCAGGCCCTGGAGCGCGTCGAGGCCGAGCTCGGCCCGCTGTTCGGCATCGTGGTCAACGCCGGCATCACGCGCGACGCGATGTTCCACAAGATGACCCATCGCGACTGGGACAACGCCATGAGCGTCAACCTCACCGGCGCCTACAACACCGTGCGCCCGGTGTTCCCGCTGATGCGCGAGCGCGGCGAGGGCTCGATCGTGTTCATCAGCTCGATCGTCGGCGAACGGGGCGGGATCGGGCAGGTCAACTACGCGGTGTCCAAGGCCGGGCTCATCGGCATGGCGCGGTCGCTGGCGCGCGAGGGCGCCCGCCGCAACATCCGCGTCAACGTCGTCGCGCCGGGGTTCGTCGAGTCCGACATGACCGACAAGATCCCGGCCGAGATCCGAGACCAGATCACCGCCGAGATCCCGATGCAGCGGTTCGCCCGCCCCGTCGAGATCGCATGGCCGGTCGCGTTCCTGCTGTCGCCGGTGGCCGGCGCCTTCATCACGGGCGCCATCGTCGACGTCAACGGCGGCCACCGGATGTGATGAATCCGTGAGGGGCCCGGCCGAGCGGCCGTGCCCCGTGAGGTCATAGGGCTGGGGGAGGACATGAAAGACGCCTACATCGTTTCCACGGCGCGCACGCCCTTGGGCAAGTTCGGCGGCGGCCTCAAGGACTGGTCGCCGTCGGACCTCGGCGCCCACGCCATGCGCGCGGCCATGGAGCGCGCCGGCGTCGGGGGCGGCGATCTCGACGGCTACATCTTCGGCAACGTCGTCAGCGGCGGGCATGGCCAGCACATCGCCCGCCAGGCGGCGTTCAAGGCCGGCATCCCCGACACCGTCGACGGCTACCACGTCAACATGGTCTGCTCGTCGGGCATGCTGTCGGTCATGAACGCGGCGACCCACATTCGGGCCGGAGAGGGGCATCTGTACCTCACCGGCGGCACCGAGAGCATGTCGCAGGCCGGCTTCGTGCTGAGCTACCGCGCCCGCTGGGGCTACAAGCTGGTGATGGGGCACGACGCCCACATCCGCGACCTGCTCGTGCTCGACGGGTTGAAGGACCCGTCCACGGGCGAGGGGATGGGCGAGCAGACCGAGCGGCTGGTCAAGGAGTACGGCGTCACGCGCGAGTCGGTCGACGCCGTCGCGGCCGCCTCGCACCAGCGGGCCGCGGCGGCGACGGCCGCCGGGGCGTTCGCGGCCGAGATCGCGCCGATCTCGATCGCCTCGCGCAAGGGCACCGTCGTCATCGACGCCGACGAGGGCATCCGCGGCGACACCACCGCCGAGGGCCTGGCGCGCCTGGGGCCGGCGTTCACCGATGACGGCATCCTCACGGCGGGCAACAGCAGCCAGATCACCGACGGCGCGGCGGCCCTCGTCGTGGCGTCGCGCGACGCGCTGGCGATGTTCGGCCTGCGGCCGCTCGCGCGCATCCTCGGCTACACGTGGTCCGCCGGCCCGAGCTGGCGCTTCGCCGAGGCCCCGGTGCCGGGCGTGCGCAAGCTGCTCGACAACCTCGGCATGACGGTGGGCGACATCGACCTGTTCGAGAACAACGAGGCCTTCGCCGTCAACAGCGTGCTCTTCGAGCGGTGCCTCGACGTGCCGTCCGACAAGCTCAACGTCCACGGCGGGGCGGTGGCGCTCGGGCACCCCATCGGCGCGACCGGGGCGCGGATCATCGTGACGCTCATCGGGGCCCTGCGCGCCCAGGACAAGACCATCGGCGTGGCCACGCTGTGCCACGGCATGGGCGGCAGCACGGCCGTCGCGATCGAGCGGATGGTGTAGGGCGCCCCTTCGGCGAGGCTGCCGCTTCAGCCCGCCGTCGGCAGCGCCCCGTAGGGTTCGCCGGCGAGCGCCGCGCGGACGGCGTCGCGGTCGTCCCACGGGTACTCGATGGTGCCGAAGCACATGCTCTGCTCGTGGCCCTTGCCGCACACGATGACGACGTCCGCAGGCTCGGCCGTGGCACACGCCCGGCGGATGGCGGTGCCGCGGTCGACCTCGCGCCAGAACGTCTCGCCCTCGACGCCGCCGGCATCGGCGAGCCCGCGCGCGATCTGATCGACGATGGCGGCCGGGTCTTCGGTGCGCGGGTCCTCCGCCGTCACGATCGTCAGGTCGGCCATGGCGGCCGCGACGCGGCCCATGTCGCCGCGCTTGGCCGGGTCGCGCAGCCCCGCGCAGCCGAAGACCGCGATGACGCGGCCCATGGGTCCGACCAGCTCGCGCGCCGTGGCCAGGGCCGATCGCAGCGCGTTGGGGGTGTGGGCGAAGTCGACGAGGGCCAGGAACGGCTGGCCGCCGTCGATCGCCTGCATCCGGCCCGGGATGCCTTCGACCGCCGCGACGCCCGCCCGCCACGCGTCGGCGTCGAGCCCGAGCGCGTGGGCGGCGGCCATCGCCGCCAGGATGTTGGCGGCGTTGTAGTGCCCGACGAGCCGTGACCGCACGTCGACGGGTCCCACCGGCGTGTCGGCGGTGAAGGCGAGCCCGCCGGCCGAATGCCGCAGGTCGCGCGCGCGGAAGTCGGCGGGGCCGGTCAGGCTGTAGGTGAGCTGACGGGCGACGGGGATCGCGCGAAAGCGCGCGAACGACGGGTCGCCGGCGTTGAGCACGGCCGTCTTGTGCACCCCCGGATACGGCGGGGTCTCGGCCAGCATGTGGAACAACAGCGCCTTGGCCTCGGTGTAGGCCTCGAACGTGCCGTGGTACTCCAGCGACTCGTGGGTGACGTTGGTGATCACGGCGACGTCGAACTTGACCCCGGTGACGCGGTGCTGTGCCAGGCCGTGCGACGTGACCTCGAGCACCGCCACGTCGGTGTCGTGCGCGTGCATCGCGGCGAGGAACGCCTGCAGGTCCTCGGGCTCGGGCGTGGTCACGTGCAGCCCGGTGTCGACCGCCTCGTCGCCGATGTGCGCCGCGACCGTGCTGACGAGGCCCGCGCGCCGCCCGGCGGCCCTGAGCATGGCGTGGATCAGCGTGCTGGTCGTCGTCTTGCCGTCGGTGCCGGTGACCCCGACGACCGCGAGGTGCCGCGACGGGTGGCCGAAGAGCGCGGCCGCCACCAGGGCGCGGGCGCGGCGGGCGTCGGCGACCTGCACCAGCGGCACGGCCGCGTCGATCCCCCACGCCGCCCGCAGCGCGTCGGGCGGGCGCTCGACGAGCGCGGCGGCGGCGCCGCGCGCCACCGCGTCGGGCAGGTAGCGGTGGACATCCTCGTACACCCCGGCGTACGCCACGAACAGCGTGCCGGGCGTGACGCGCCGCGAGTCGTGGGTGATCCGGCCGACGGCGACGTCGAGGTCGCCGTCGGCGGCGACGACGTCGACGCCGGCCAGGAGGGCGTGCAAAGGAACGGGGTGTTGGATCATGGCTCAGGGATCGCGCCTGCCGGCCGCGCTCCTCGAGGGGCGTGCGGGCTCAAGCGGCGCCGGAGATGATAACGCCCCGCGCCGCCCAGGGCCAACCCCGGCCGGCCGGGCAGCGGTGCCGCGGCACGCGTGTCCGATTCGTGTCCGAAAGCCTGCCGTGCCCCCCTCCCCGATCGCTTAGGCTGGGAACGAGGCGGCCGACGACGGAGATCGACGGTCCGCCGACCAGCCAAGCCGCGACGCGGCTCGGCGCGAGCGCGCCGAGCCGCCTGCGGCCACGATCCAGGAGGCACATCGCCATGGCCATGCGACCCCATCCGTGTTCGTGCGAGCGCGCGGCCGACGCCGCGCCCGTGACCGGCCCGCGGCGTTCGGTCCGCGGCCGTCTCTTGACGTTCGTCGCCCTCGCCGCCGTCGCCCAAGCGGCACCGACGGCGGCACAGACGCCGGACTCGGCGTGGACCGCCCCGCGCGCGACCGCGGCGCCGGCCCGGGTCCCCGCCGGCGACACCCGTCAGCCGCGTCCGGTGATGACCGGCCGGGTCGGCCAGGGCTCGGGCGCGTGTGCGGCCGTGCCGTCGGATGCGGCGTCGATGACCGTGACGCTCGTGCAGGACAACGGCGACGCGGTGTGCGATGCCGCCGACGTCGACACGTTGGACCTGGTTGGGGTGAGCGCGAGCACCGGCTGGTACCTCTTCGCCGCGGACGACAGCTGGTCGATGACCGATCCGGACCCGGCCTACTGCGTCGTGGTCGACCGGGCGTCGGAGCCGGATCCCGCACCCTTCGGGCCGATCCATCCGGGCGTCGATCCCGAGGCCGAGTTCACGATCGACCCGATTTGCGTGGAGTAGCGCGGCGGGCCGTGACCCGCCGTGCCTCGGCGGCCAGGTCCGCCGGATCCGGGGCAACGACGGGCGGCGCGGCCGGGGGCGCGCCGGGCTCGGCGATCGACACGTCGCCGAGCCCGGTCCGCGCCAGGGCGACGGCATCTCGGAGCGCCATCCCGCCGCCCGCCGCCCGCGCGGCGGCGGCGGCACGATCGCCGAGCGCCTCGCACGATGCCTCGATCGCCACGTCCACGAGCGCCCGGACCCGCGGTGAGCTTCGATATCGAGGCGTGGCATCGGCTGCGGCGGCCAGCGTGACGGCGAGAACGTGATGCTCGAGGGCCGCCGCCAGGGCAGCCAGCCGCGTGAGGTCTGCGCCGACCCTGGGCCGCAAGCCGCGGGCGTCATGGATGGACAGCGACGTCAGCAGGTGGTGCCGGGCGCGCGGCAGGTCGCCTTCGATCAAGGCCAGGGTGCCGCTGAGCTGCTCGACCCTGCCGATCCCGGCGGCGTTTCCGATGTGTGTGACGATCGGCGACGCCTCCGCCAAGGCCGCACGGGTGCCTGCCCGGTCGTCGCGCTCGAGCAACACTTTGCCGAGGGCGATGCAGGCCTCGCCGATCGCCCAGGGGTTGTCGTGCTGCCGGGCGATGTCGAGGCTGCGCCGGGCCAGCTCCTCGGCGTGGTCGAGCCGGCCTTCCAGGATCGCCACCGGCACGAGGTCGCGCAGCGTCTGTGCCAGCGACCACTGCTCGCTCAGCCGCGTCTGCATGGCCAGCGCGAGCTCGAGGTGGTAGCGGGCGTCGGTGGTATCGGCCTCGAACAAGTCGAGGGTGCCGAGGAACCCGAGGGCTTCGGCCACGAGCGACTCGTCGCCGATCGACTCGGCCAACGCCAGGCTCTCGCGTATGTGGCGGCGTGCCAGCTCGAGGTCCCCCTCTTCGGCTTCAGCCATCGACAGGCTGCTGAGGGCGATCGCCGTCGTGCGGTCTCGGCGCAGCGTGCGCGACAGGCCGACGCACGCCTCGTACAGGCGCCGCGCCTCGGCGTAGTCGCCCTCCAGGAAGGTCGGATGCGCGAGGTTGTGGAGCGCAGCCAGCGTCAGCGTGTCGTTCCCGGCGGCGCGGCTGAGGTCGATGCTGTGCTCGAGGAGCCGGCGGGCAGTGGCGTGGTCGGCCTGGTAGATCGCCAGGGTCCCCGCGGCATGCAAGAGCATGGCCGCGCACGCGGGAGGGTGCTCGAGGTCGGTCCGTGCCAGCACCGCGCCGAGCCACGACCGGCCTTCGGTCAAGAGGCCGAGCTCGTGCCAGACCATCCAGATCGCCGCCGCAATCCGCTGCGCCCAATCGACCGCGTCGTGCTCGAGGCACCAGCGCAATGCGGCCCGGATGTTGTCGTAGTCGGCCTGGAGCCGGTGTATCCAGGCGGCGGCGTCGACGTCGCCGAGGTGCGGCGCCGCGGTCTCGGAAAGTGCCAGGCAATACGCCGCATGCTGTCGGCGGTGGTGTGCCACGTGCGGCGTCCGGTGCCACATCTCCGCCGCGAACTGGCGGACGGGCTCGTAGAGCCGATAGCGCGGCGCACCGCCCGCGCCGTCGACGGCCATGAGCGACCGCGCGACGAGCGCGGCGTGCAACACGGCGATCATCTCCGGCGGTGCGTCGTCGGTGCCGCACACCGCCTGGACGGCCTCGACCGTCCAGCCGCCGTGGAACACGGCCAGGGCGCAGAACACCTGCCGCTCGGCGGGTGTGAGCAGGTCGTAGCTCCACTGGATGGCCGCACGCAGCGTCCGCTGGCGATCGGGGGCCGAGCGCGGGCCGCGCGTCAGGGCTTGGAGCGGGTCGTCGATCTGCTCGACGATCACGCCGAGCGGCAGCGCGAACGCCCAGGCGGCGGCCAGCTCGATGGCCAGCGGGATGCCCTCGAGCTTCTCGACCAGGTAGACGACGTCGGCGACGTTCGACGGGCTCAGCCTGAACTCCGGCTGGACGGCGGTGACACGGTCCACCAGGAGCGCCACGGCGTCGCTTGCCGCGGCCGTGTCGACCGTGGGCTCGTCGCTGGCCGGCGGGAGCGCGAGCGGGGGGACCGGCCACACCTCCTCGCCGGCCACTCCGAGGGCCTGGCGGCTCGTGGCCAGCACGGCCACGTTCGGGCACTCGGCCGCCACCCGGTTGACGAACGCCGCGCTCGCCCCGACCACGTGCTCGCAGTTGTCGAGGATGACCAGCAGCCGTCGCTGGCCGAGCGCGGCGATCAGGGCGTCCGGCAGCGCGGCATCGGTCTGGCTCCGCACGTCGAGCACCCGAGCGACCGCGTCCACCACGCCGGGACCGGAGGTCACGGTGCTGAGATCGACGAACCACACGCCGTCCGGAAACGCATCGACGGCGTCGAGGGCCACCCGGATGGCTAGCCGGGTCTTGCCGATGCCGCCAAAGCCGACCAGGCTGACCACGCGCTGCTCGACGACGAGGCGCGCGAGGTCGCGCAAGGCCTCGGCACGGCCGACGAAGCGGCTCGGCCGGTGCGGGAGGTTGTGCCGGGCCAGCCTGCGGCGCACCATGCCGGGTTCGTGCTCCCCGGTGAGCCTGGCCTGCGCCTGGGCCTCGTCCGAGCGGAGCAAATCGGTGAGCATCTCGATGCCGCGCTGGACCCGGCGGGCGACCTGGCGGGTGCCGTGCCGCAGGCTCGGCTGCGACACGGCGGCCATGTGCTGCACGGCCATGGGCGAGGGCGAGACATAACGGAAGAACACCGCGCTCCAGGCCTCGCGCAGCGTGTCGTTGGCGGTGAAGTCGGCCGCCAGCGCTCGGTCGGCGTCCGCCGGCACGTCGCCGGCGGCAGCAGGGGCGCGCGGCGACGAACGGCCGCGCGCCGCGGTCAACTGCTGCCAGACCATCTCGCTCAGGAGGCCCACGAGGGCCCACTCCCGGTTCGCGGGCGTGTCCTGGAGCCCGAGCTCCCTCAGCCGGGCGTCGACCACGGCCAGGCCCGCCAGCGACGTGCCGGTCATCGCCGCGGCGTTGCGGAGGGACCGCAGCGCCGCCTTGACTGCTTTCGGCTCGATCACGGGGAGCTGCACGGGTGGATCCCTGGGTGCGAGACGCTCCGCGCGTCTACGGCCCGCTCCCCGGCCAGGCGGGCTCGAGACGGCACGGTTGCGGGAAGAACGTCATGCGCGCGAAGATCGACGCCAGGTCTTCGGCGTCCGGGGCTTCGTGGTAGCGGTCGGGCGACGAGGCCATGTTTCGCAGGAGTTCGCCGTCGACGTCGGTGCCCAGACCGATGGTGTCGACGGCGATGCCGGCGCCGCGCGCGGCCTCTGCGCCGGCCAGGGCGTCGGCGGGCGTGCCCGGCCCCGGGCGGCCGTCGGTGATGACCACCATGTGGACCGCGCGGTCCGGGCCGCCGGCGGCCAACACGTCGACGGCCAGGCGCACGCCGGCGGCGAGGTTCGAGCCGGCCCGGGTCTCGATGGCCGCGAGGGCCCGTCGAAGCGCCGCGGCATCCGCCGTGAGGGGCGCCACGGTGTGCGCGGCCTCGTTGAAGGCGACGATGGCCATGCGCACGACCGCCGGTCCGGTCTCGCGCTCGGCGAGGTCGACGGTCAGCCGCGCCGCGTCGAGCGCGGCCTCGATCTTGGGCCGGCCGGCGCGCGTCGGGCCGTTCATGCTGAGCGAGGCGTCGATGACGAGCGCGACGTCGACGCGGCGGGCGAGGTCGACCTTTGCGCAGCGCTGCCACAGCACGAGCGGCAGGTGCAGCGGGTGGGGCGTGCGCGTCGGCGCGGGCGTGTCGGCCGGGGTTGCGGACGGCGTCGGGGACGGCGGGGCGGTGGGCGTCTCGGTCGGGGGCGGCGTCGCGGTGGGCGTGGGGCTGGGCGTCGGCGATGCCGCGGCCGTGGCCGTGTCCACCGCGGTCGGCGTGGCCGTCGGGGTGTCGGTGTCGGTGGCGGTCGGCGTGGCCGACGGCGAGGGCTTGACGATCTCCACGCAGACGGTGCCCTCGCCGCCGTCGTTTCGGTAGCCGTTGCCGTCGCCCTTGCCGCCCTTGACCGAGAGCGCGCGCCGCGTGACGACGCCTTCGGTGTAGAACAGCTTGATCCGCCCGCCGCCCCCGCCGCCGCCCCCGTCGTCGCTCTCGGCGCCGTCGCCGCCGTCGGCGCCGAGCTTGCCGGTCTGCTCGAGCCGGCGGGCGCGGACGAGGATGCCGCCCCCGGCGCCGCCGCCCGCCGAGTCGTTGGCGGCGACGGTGCCGTCCTCGCCGCCCACGGTCAGCGTGCCGGTGATGAAGATGGTGTCGGCGCTGAGGGTCAGGGCGGCGCCCCCGTGGCCGCCCACGCCGGGGTCGCCGCGGTTGTCGGCCCGGCCCGGCGCGCCGCCGGCGGAGCCGGGCTCGAGGTCCGGGCCGCACGGGGTGCCGTACTGCCGCCCGCCCAGCGCGCTCGGGACAGCCTGGCCGTCGAGCACGCCGTCGCCGCCGCGCCCGCCGTAGCCGCCGCCGGCCCCGCCGTCGGCGGTCTGGGCGCCGCCCTCGCCGCCGCCGGGCCCTTCGCCGGGGCCGCGGAGCTGGCCGCGGTAGCCGGCGCTGTCGCCGACGATGCTCGAGGTCCGGTCGATGTCGATGCGCGCGGCGACGAGCTCGAGGGCGCCGGTGTCGGTGGTGCCGGAGTAGGGCCGGATGTCGATGCGGGCGCGGTTGCGCAGCACGACGCGGCCGAACACGTGGCGCCCACCGAGCTCGACGCGCCGGCCGTCGAGCACGAGGTCCGGGGGCGGTGTGGCCGTCGGCGCCTGGGCGTGGGCCGGCCGGGGCGGCATCCCCGGCACCGGCACCGCTGCGGCGGCGGTGATCAGCGCGGCGGCCATGAACGCTCTGCGCATGGCGGCAGTATAACACCGGCGGTGGATTGCGCAAGCGGGTCGGGAGGCTGAGGTGATGGTTGCTTCGCCAGGTCGTCGCTGCGGAGCCGTGGTGTATCATCGCGTCCATGGACGTCGCCCCAGGAGGCTGCAGCATGACCGCTATCGACCGCGGCGGACGCGCGGCGCCGGCCTGTGCGTCGCGGATCGCCGGCGTGCGCGCCGGCCGCGGGCTGGCCCTGGCCCCGGCTCCGGACCTCGCCCTCGTGTCGACGCTCACCTTGGCCCTCGTCGCCTGTCGTGCGCTGCCGCCAGGGGCGCCCACCGGCGAACCCGCCGCCCGCGTGCCGGCGTCTTCCCCAACGGCCCCGAGGGTCCCGGTGGAGCCCACGGCCGCGCCGCCCCTCCCCGCCGCCTACCCGCCGCCGGAGCCGCGGCTGCACGACGCCATCGAGGGCGTTGGGGGCGGCACGTTCGTCGAATCGGGCGCCGGCTGGCCGTGGGGCGCGCCCGGCGAGCCGTTCCGGGTCGACGTTGTCGCCTTGCGCGGCGCCGATGGGATGCTCGACCTGGGAGTGGTGGTCAGCGACGCGGCGACGAGCCGGCTCGTTTGGTCGCTGGGCCGCGACGGCGGCGAAGCGCGCCGGATCGACAGCCTCGCACCCCAGGCCGTTCGCGTGACCTTGCCCCCGCCCTCGGCCGGGCCCACCGGCGCGCGGGAGCCCGACGCCGCCGCGGCCACGGCCGCCGCCGACACCGCGGCCGTCGTCACGGCCGGCGGCGCACGTTGGCTTGTCGTCCTGCGGCGCCGCGTCGTGGGCGGCACCGACGCCGCGCCCGCCGCGCCCGCCGCGGGCGGCACCCCACCCGACGCATCCCCGTCGACCGCGCCGCTGCCCGGGGCGACGGACCTCGACATCCAGGTGTCGGCCACGCTCGCGCTCGACGGCGTGGCCTTCGTCCCGGACCCCGGCTCGGTCGAGGTCGACCGGTCGGACTGGACGGGCGACGGCACGCCCGACGCTGCGCTGGCGTCCCGCGACTTCCGCACCCTCATCCTGTACGCCGGCCCCGCCGACGGCCCGCCGGCGCCGCCCGCCGCGCGCGTCGACTGGCCGGGCCAGGTCGTCGACGTCGAGGGCGACGGCCGCTTCGAGATCGTCACGCCCGCCGACGCGCAGTGGCGCGTCGAGGCGTGGGACGGCCAGGCCTTCGTCGCCGCCGCGCCGATCCCCGCGGCGCTGCCCGCGCCGGCGCCCGTCGCCGACGGCGCGCTGCCGCCGCTGCCGCGCGACCTCCTCTTCGTGCGGGGCAGCGAGGTGTGGCGCTGGCCGCGGGCCGGCGGCGCGCTCGCGCGCGTCATGCCCGACCCCACCGTCGGCCGCGCCGACGGGTGGCGCGGCGGCCCGCCGCGCTTCACGCGCTTTCGGGTGGCGCGCGACGGCGGGCAGATCGCCTACCCGCTCGGGCGGTTCGAGAAGGCCGGCGCCGAGCGTTACGACGTCGAGGTCACCGAGCTCTTCGTCTTCGACCCGGCGTCCGGCGCGACCACCCGGGTGGCCGCCGACATCCCGGACAACCTCCCGGGCCGCGGCTTGCCCGGCGTCGACTTCTTCGCGATCGCGCCCGAAGGGAACGAAGTCGTCTTCGTCGGGCCGCCCCGCGACGGGGGCCGATTCGCTGGCGCGGTGTACGCGGCGCCGGTCGCGGACGCCGGCGCCGCGCGCGTCCTGGCCGACTGCGGACCGTCCGATACGGTCGGGTCGGCCTCGCGCGGGGGGTGCGACGGGCTGCTGCTCGCCCCGACCGGCGAGTGGGCGGCCTTCAGCGACGCCGGTGGTCTCCATGTCGTCGATCTCGCCGGCGGGCCGCCCCGCACGCTCGCGGCCGTGGTGTCCGAGACGCAGGGCGGCGTCGAGGGCGTCCACCGGCCGCGGTCGTGGTCGCCGGACGGGCGGTTCCTGATCACGTCGGTCGGCTACTTCGAGGGCAGCGGGAACGTGGTGTGGGACGTCGAAACGGGCACGCCGCGCGACCTCGGAGTGTTCGAGTACGTCGGGCCGGGGTCGGACCTGGGTTGGCTGCCCGACGGCCCGGCGGTCCTGGAAGCGCGCGACGGCGCCGCCCCGCTGAGGCGGTTCGACCTGACCGCGGGCGTCGAGGGCGGTGGCTGGCGTCCGGTCCTCGGCTTCCTGTCCGGCCCGCGCAACGCCGACGGCGGTGGCCACCTCGCATTCGCGCCGCACGGCCTGGCGGACGGTGAGATCGGCTTCGCGCTGCGTCAGAGCGCCGCGGATCTCTTCTGGGGGAACGGACTCTTCCGCATCCGCCCCGACGGTCGGGGGTGGCGGCCGATCGCGGCGCTCCCGCCGGGCGCGGCCGACGAGAACGGTCGTTTCCGCTACGACCTGCGGGGTGCGCTGACGTGGGCCCATGACGGCAGCGCGTTCGTGTTCACCGATTTCGGGGCGGATGATGGCGCGATTGCGACGGTGGTCGTCGGCCGGACCACCGGCGGCGACGCCGTGTGGGACGCGACGGCCCTGATCGGCGGGGACGACGGGTTTGCGTGGGGCGTCGGCGAGTGACGGGGCCTCGGGCGACGGTTGCGGTCATGAGGTGGGGCAGCACCCTTGGCGCTTCTAGAAGGTGCATGCCCTCGTCATCGCCCTCGGTGTCACGCGCATGACCATGGCCGGCTACTCGGCTATGGTCATGGTTTCGGTCACCCGGTTCCACAGAGGTGGTTACGCACTCCACCAGGTGCTACTACTTGCCGCAAAGTGGTCGGCACCTGTTCAGTCCAGGTCGGCAGCGTTCGGCCGGGCTGAGCAGATGCGCCGGTGACGCCCCGGATGCCGGCGATGGGTATCGTCACAAGATCGGCCACTAGGCACATCAGGCAGCCTCCTGAGATTGGCGACGTCTGGGCCAAGCGGGAACGTGCATGTGGTCCAGGAGCCAGTCGACAAGATCATCGTGAGGGGATTCGAAGAAGCGCTCAGCGGCAGTGGTGCCGTCGGAGCGGCGGACGAAGTAGTTGTGGAGCGTGCGCAGGACGGCGAGGCGTTGGTTGTCCAGGCGCTTGAAGCCATGATGAAGCAAGGCGAGTTGGCCGTTGCAGCCCTCGACGCAGGCCGTGGCCCGGACGAAGAGGGCGGCACAGTCATCGGCGAGGATCTCGAGCCGCTATTGGAGTTCGGCGGGCAGATCGGCGAAGGCGGAGCCCGGGGCGCGAGCCCGGGCCAGGAGTGTGTGGTGAAGCGCGAGACGCCGGTCGCGTTCGGCGGCGGGGCAGCGGCGACGAGCGACCTGCTGGAGATAAAAGGCCGGGACGAGCGTGTCGATCACCACCGCGGCGACGGCTTCGGAGACACCCAGCGACGCCAGACGACCGCGCAGGTGAGAGAAGAAGAAGGACACCATGGCAATCATCTTGGGCAAGACCCGCTTGGCCTTGGCTACCATGTCCCGCCGCTTGGCGGGCAGATCGAGTGCTTGGACGGTGTCGTCAATGGTGGCAACGGCCCGATCGAAGTCGGCCTGGATCGTGGCCGCGGTCCGCAGCTCACCGGTCTGGAGATCGACAGGGTGGTAGGCCGTAGACAGCGAGCGAATGGCGTCTCGGGTCTGGTCGGCGCGCCGACGGGCAGCCTCATCATAGGCTTCGACTTCGGCCAGATTCACCTCGGCGGCGGCGATGTGCCGGGCGAAGTCCGGTGGTCGCCCCACCGGTCGATCGCCGGCATCGTGCCGCGCTTTGCGCGCTTGCCAATCGGCCAAGTGTTCCTTGGGCACATCGATCGCCTTGGCCGGTTCGACGAGGCTGTCGAGCAACGGCAGGCCCAGTGCACGCCACAGATCCTGCTGGACGTGCATGACGTCCGGCGCCTTGTGGATGCCCAGGACCTGCTCGATCCACCGCGCCAGGCCAGCCCCCTCATCCGCTGCCCCCACGACGATGTCCACCGGCAAGTCGGCCGTCGCCTCACCCATGACCGCCGCCCAGGTCGCCGCATCGCGCGTCTCGGCGTACTGCCCCGCGAGCATGAAGTTCGAATCCACCGCGATTCCGACCAGGCACGGCTCCGGATGGAACGTCTCGTCGACCGCCACGGCGATCTCGCGCCGCCTCATCCCCGGCGCCAGCTTGGCTCGCTGGGCTTGTTCGTAGGCCACGATCTCCGCTCTCATGGCCGCTGCCACTGCATGCTGCTCGCCGTGCGAGCTGGCCACGAACTGCCCCAAGCCCGACAGCCGCAGGAAAGTACACAGCCGATCCACTCCGCACGGGCCCGCCTGGCAGAACACCAAGTGCAGCAGCAGAATCTGCCGGTGCAGAAACGCCAGCCCCACCGGTCCCGTCATGAACGCCACCAGCTCGGGGTCTGCGTCCAGCGTCGCCTTGCGCTCCAACCAGTGCTGCAGCGTCGTTCGCGACACACCCCGCTCGCGAGCGTAAGCCCGCTGGCTCACCCCTCGCCGCACCCGCTCCTGCTCGAAGTCGTGCACCAGCCGCGTCGCCGCTCCCCGGCTCCACACCCTGTAGTCGCGTCTTTCCCGCTGTTCCGTGGTATCCTCTGCAGGCATGGCTTGGCCTCGCGTGGTTGTCTGGGAAGACCTCCACGATACGAGCCAAGCCATGCTTTTTCAAATCCGACACCCTCTATTCGTTATGGTCAAGTGGCCGATCTTGTGACGATACCCGATAGCACACGATAGGCCAGTGATCACAATGATCGCGATCAGCAGGAAGATCCTCATCAGAGTTCACATGTCATGGCACTAAAGCATAGTCTTGACGCCAAATCTTCCAGAGACCCTGCTCCTTCCTTAACCACAGTTTCCACGGCACAGTGCCACTTGTTCGCTCAACACTCCCGCCCATATCGTAATCGCTCCAGAGTGCGATCGAGACGTCGACAATAGCATCACTTCCGGATATGCTCACTGATTCATAGTCATACGAGGAGACACCGAAGTCAACTGCCTGAAATCCACTTAGGCCATACACGGCTTGGCAGTTGTCAATCTCCTGCTCCTTTTCTTGGAGAGGAGAGTCGTTTGGATCCCAATTTGGCGTCGGGGCGGTGTAGTCAGCGACGGCCGTGGATTTGTCAGGCGGATAATCTGTTGGGTTGCTTGCTGCATGGGTGGCAATGTCAGCAACGTCCTCGGCGAGCACTGTTGGGTCTGGGGTGGCGAATAGCATCTGAAAGCGAGCCTGTCGTTGCGCAAGTTCTGTTGCATCTGGAGTTGAGGCGCTCCAGTAGGCGGCCGCCGTGCTTTTGTACGCTGCCTCGTTTCCATGATTGTCATCGATGCAGGCCTCACCCATAGTGCGGATGCCGTTTTCGACTACTGCCCTAATCAACTCTTCATCCGTTGGGTTGGCACGGACGGCTGAGGTCAGGAGTATTAACCCCAGACTGAATAGAAAAAGGATGCCAGCGACTAACGAGCGAGGTGTGCTGCGACTCACTTTGATCTCCTGATCGATGAAGTGCAATATCTGGGTCAAGGGCAGGCTCGTTGCTGATGATCAGTCGGGTAGGATAGTCGGTAAAGCACCGCTGAAACATTCGGACCAGTTGATGAATATGGATGCGCGTGCATGAGATTCCAAATGGCGTGCTTTCGATTTGTAGTGTGGTAGTTGACTACATCGCCGTACATATTGGTATTTGCCGAATTATCTTCGTGCCACGCATAATATTGCGCTTCCATCGCAGCGTGGTCGCGTCGCGATGGACCGTCTTCCGGATACACCCCAGGGAGGTCATAGAACAGAACATCTCCATAAAAGGCACGGTTTCGCCATGTTGATCCGCTTCGCCTCATTATCGGTTCATTTCCTAATAGACTGGCGCGGCTTGTTGCGACCAGTTGGTCTATTAGGTCGTAAGTGACACGCCAGCTATTGGTGGAGGAATAGCCTCCGAACCAGCCTTGTATCATATACCACTGATATGATCCTGATGTAATCATGTCCAATCCCCCAGCCCAAAGCCCTTGTGAAACAAAGTTCGTGCAGTCTCCTTCGGAGAAGTAATCCCAACACTGTTGATTTGGACTGAGGGCATATGTATCCGTGTAATCAACAGCATGTCTCCCATGCGCAGCGGCAGAATGCGATGGGATTACCGTGATCAACATGGCTATCATCCACGCAGCACCAATGACCGGTGCAGTTGATCGTGCGGGCATGCTACGTGTGAACTGAAATCTGATGCTACTATCGACATGGCAGGTGATCTTGCCGTGCAAGCCGTTCACAGTCATGATCATCTCCTTTCCTCTGGGAAGGTGCACCCAGGCAAACGGATCACCCCCATTGGACGTAGTCATGGTGTCGACCACGAACACGTTCCGGAGCGTGCGACACCTCCGTCGGCGTGAATCCAAACCCTCCAGCCCAATGTCCGCAGTCTCACACGGAAATGCATTCTACCACACGCCCCCCCCTGTTGTCAACGCCCAATTCCCCCACATTGCAGCTACCCGCACCCGTTCAAGAGGTGTGGCTGCCGGCTTGCACGTGTGGGCACGGCCGCACTCGGCCGATCCAGCTTACAAGCCCAGAGAACGTTCAACCGTCCAGAGACACGGCTGCAGGCGTCTGCCATAACATCGTGCGGCCGGATGGACTCGGAAAGTTGCGATCAGATGCGCACGCGCCGGGTCATGGCCAAGTGCGCGAGTTATGACAGACGCCCGGTTACAGAGGGCGAGGCCAAGCCCCAGAGGAGCATGACGACCCTTGAAGTGTCAAGCTCGAAGCTGGGCTGGATGAATGAGGCCTTATCAGAGAGGGCTATCAGTGCCCCGCCACCGCCCCCGCGATCGGCGCGATGACCCCCGCCGCCTGGTTGGCGAGCTGGATGAACGGCGTCGGCATGAGCCCGATCGCGAACGTCATGACCAGCGCGACGACGATGACCATGAGCAGCGGCGACGCCACCCGGATCGGACCCGCGCCCTCCGGCGCCGCGCCGAAGAACGCCTCGCGCATCACCCGGAAGTAGTAGCCGACCGAGATCACGCCCGTGAGCACGCCGACCACCGCGAGCATCGCCTGCCCGCCCGTCACCGCCGCGCCGAACACCGCGAACTTGCCGATGAAGCCGGCCAGCGGCGGGATGCCGACCAGGCTCAGGAAGAACACCGCCAGCGACACCGCCAGGAGCGGCGACCGCTTCATCAGGCCCGCGAAGCTGCCGACGTCGCTCGACCCCGTCGCGTGGTCCACGGCGATGATGACGCCGAACGCCCCGAGGTTGGTGAAGAGGTACGCCAGGATGTACAGCAGCACCGCGCCCACCGGCTCGATGCCCTCGAGCATGCCCCCGCCGAGGGCGACGAGCCCGAGCAGCATGTAGCCGGCCTGCGCGATCGACGAGTAGGCCATCATCCGCTTGACGTCGGTCTGCGTCAACGCGCCGAGGTTGCCCACGACCATCGTGACCGCCGCCAGCGCCGCCATGAGGCCCAGCCACGACGGCGCCAGCTCGGCGCTGCCGAAGGTCGAGAGCATCAGGCGCAAGAGCACCGCGAAGCCCGCCGCCTTGGGGCCCACCGAGAGGAAGGCCGTGATCGGCGTCGGGGCCCCTTGGTACGCGTCGGGCGACCACTGGTGGAACGGCACCAGCGCGATCTTGAACCCGATGCCCGCCACCATCATCGCCAGCGCCGGCAGGAGCAGCCCGCCCAGGCCGTTGACCATCAGCCGCTCGGGGTCGGCGGCCACCGCCGCGATGGTGCGCGTGGCGCCCGCCGGATCCACCAGCGACGTCGTGCCGGTGGCGCCGTAGACCAGCGTCATGCCGAACAGCATGGCCGCGCTGACGATCGAGCCGTAGAGGAAGTACTTCAGGCCGCCCTCGACCGAGCGCGGGTCGTCGCGCAGGTACCCCGTGAGGATGTAGCTCGTGATCGACAGGAACTCGATCGAGAGCGCCACCATGATCAGGTCGTTGGCGCCGGCCATCAGGTTCATCGCCAGCGCCGCCGCGAGCACGAGCGCGTAGAACTCGCCCTTGAACGGCGTCCGGCCGCGCATGAACGCCATGCCCGAGAGCGTGACGAGCAGCGTCGTCACCAGCCCGATCAGGCGGAAGAAGTGCGTGAAGCCGTCCGACAGGAACACGCCCGCCCGGATGACCTTGCCCGGGTCGACCGCGCTGCGCGCCTCGAAGATCGCCGCCGCAGGCTGCGCCGACAGCCACAGCGTCGCCGCGATGGCCAGCACCAGCGTGCCGACCGCGATCCACGCCTGCGCGGCGTCGCGCCCGCGCACGACGACGTCGTAGAGCAGGACGACGAGCACGCCGACCGTGAGGATCAGCTCCGGCGCGAAGTGAACGTAGATGTTGCCGAGATCGGGCATGGCGTCCCCCTATCCTCTCGCGGATGTCAGTGCAGGCTCTGGATCAGGAGCGCCGTGGCGTCGGCGGCCGGCTGGATGTGCGGCTGGATCACCGACACCAGGCTCGACATCGCCCCGTTGATGAGGTCGAGGATGGGCTTGGGCCACACGCCGAAGAGGACCATGAACACCACGAGCGGCGCCAGCATGGCCATCTCGCGGCCCGTCAGGTCCGGCGTGCCGATCCAGCGCTCGTTCTGCGGCCCGAGCAGCAGCATCTGGATCACCTTCCACAGGATGAACGCGGCGGTGAAGAGGATGCCGAGGACCGAGAGGGCGGTGAAGACGAGGAGCGGCGTGTTCCCGGCCAGCGCGACCCGGAAGGCGCCGTTGAACACCAGGAACTCGGCGACGAAGCCGGCCAGGCCCGGCAGGCCGAGGCTGGCGAAGGCGGCGACGATGAGGAAGGTGCCGTAGCGCGGCACGGTGCGCCACAGGCCCGGGCCAAGCTCGCGGAAGTCGCGCACGTGGGTGCGCTCGTCGTAGATCATCCCGACCAGGAGGAACAGCGCGCCGGTGATGATGCCGTGGGCGAACATCTGCAACGCGGCGCCGTTGAGCGCCGCCACGCGCGCGTCGGTGAGCTGCTGGAGCTGCTCGGGCCCGAGCGCGCCCGCTGGCTGCACCAGCGCCATCGCGGCCACGAGGCCGAGCGTGATGTAGCCCATGTGGTTGACCGACGAGTAGGCGATGAGCTTCTTGAAGTCCCACTGCGCCATGGCCACCATCGCGCCGTACACGATGCTGGTGAACGCCAGGAAGGCGATGGGCACCGCCAGGAGCTGGAAGGCCCCGGGGAAGAGCGGGATGACGACGCGCACCAGCCCATAGGTGCCGAGCTTGAGGAGCACCCCGGCCAGGATCACCGAGCCGGCGGTCGGCGCCTCGACGTGCGCGTCGGGCAGCCAGGTGTGGAACGGGAAGCTCGGCACCTTGATGGCCATCGCGATGAAGAAGCCGAGGAACGCGGCCACCGCCACCGCGCCGCGCAGGTCGCCGGCGAACGGGATCGGCGCGGCCTGGACGAAGGCCGACGTCATGCCCTCGCGCACGAGGCTGAAGCTGCCGGTGTTGTAGACCACGGCGATCAGGGCCAGCAGCATGAGCACGCTGCCGGCCAGCGTGTACAGGAAGAATTTGATCGCGGCGTACTCGCGGCGCGGCCCGCCCCAGATGCCGATGAGGAAGTACATCGGCACCAGCCCGATCTCGAAGAACACGTAGAACATGAACAGGTCGAGCGCGACGAACACCCCGAACATGCCGGTCTGGAGCAGCAGGAAGAGCGCGAAGTACTCGCGCACCCGCGTCTTGATCACGCCCGACGAGTACCACAGGCTGATCGTGGTCAACAGCGCGGTCAGGAAGATCAGCGGCACGCTGAGCCCGTCGACGCCCACATGGTAGTTGACGCCGAGCTGGGTGATCCACGGCACGTACTCTTCGAACTGGAAGCCCCCGGCCGTGCGGTCGTAGCCGGCCCACAGCAGCACCGACAGCACGAGCGGGATCAGGCTCCAGCCGAGCGCGAAGCGCTTGACCAGGCCGTCATCCTTGAGGAAGAACAGGATGAGCATGCCCACGAGCGGCACGAACGTGATCAGCGTGAGCAGGTACGGAATCGACATGGACGGTCTCTCCTCCCGGGACGAGCGGCCGCGCTACCAGAGGTACGCGCCGACGAGGGCAAGCAGGCTGAAGAAGGCGACGAGCAGGTACTGTTGCACGCGGCCGCTCTGCACGAGGCGCAGACCCCGGCCGAGCTCGGCGTTGACGATCCCCACCAGGTTCACGGTGCCGTCGACGATGTAGCGGTCGACCCAGCCGTTCAGGCGGGTGAGCGCCTCGCCGGCACGGCCCGTCAGGTTGACCAGCCCGTCGACCAGGCGCTTGTCGAGCGCGGCGTTGATGTTGGCCGCGTCGATCGACGCCCGGATCGCGGTGGCCGCGTAGAGCTCGTCGACGTAGTACTTGTGGTGCAGCGTCTTCCACACACCGCCGAGGCGGCGCAGCGGGTCGTACGCGCGGGCGGCGGCCGGGTCGCGCCCGTAGAGGAACCAGCCGAGCGCCCAGCCGGCCACCGCCACCACCACCGACAGCACGGCCGGCACGGCGTTGAACGCCAGGCCCTCGAAGTGCGCGCCCGTGGCCGTCAGCGCGCCGACGAAGTGGTGGAACGGGTTGCCGAGCAGCGGGCCGAGCACCGGGAACGACTCGGGCACGCCGGCGAAGCCGAGCAGCACCGCGAAGACCGACAGGAACGCCAACGGGTAGACCATCGCCGGCGCGCTCTCGGGCGCGTGCCGCGCGCCCTCGGTCGACGGCGGGCCGGCGAACACCATGAACACCTGGCGCGCCATGTAGAACGCCGTCAGGAACGCCGCCAGCGTCCCCATGAGCCACACGAACCCCGCGATGGCGATGCCGCCCTCGAGGCCCTTGTGGAAGGCTTCGGCGAGGATCTCGTCCTTGCTCCAGAAGCCGGCGAACACCGGGATGCCGGTGAGCGCCAGCGTCCCCGCCAGGAACGTCCAGAAGGTCAGCGGCATGCGCGTGCGGAGGTTGCCCATGTTGCGCATGTCCTGCGGGTCGTGGGGGTCGGCACCGCCGGCGGCGTGCCCGTGCCCGTAGCCGTGATCGTCGCCATGCCCGTGGTCGTGGGCGTGGTGCATGCCGTGCTCGACGCCGTGGATGACCGACCCGCTGCCCAAGAAGAGCAGGGCCTTGAAGAAGGCGTGCGTGAGCAGGTGGAACACGGCGGCGACGTAGGCGCCGATGCCCAGCGCCATGACCATGTAGCCGAGCTGGCTGAGCGTGGAGTACGCCAGCACGCGCTTGATGTCGAACTGCGCCACCGCGATGCTGGCCGCGAACAGCGCCGTGAAGCCGCCGACGGCCGCGACGACGAACATGCCGCCGCTGATGTCGCCGGGGCCGTCGACGTAGCCGGCGCTGAACACCGGGTACATGCGCGCCACCAGGAACACGCCGGCCGACACCATGGTGGCGGCGTGGATCAGCGCCGAGACGGGCGTCGGGCCCTCCATCGCGTCGGGGAGCCACACGTGCAGCGGGAACTGCGCGCTCTTGCCCACCGCGCCCCCGAAGACGAGGAGCGCGATGACGGCCGACAGCGGCACGCCGGTGCCGGCGACGTCGCCCAGCGCCCGCATCTTCTCGATCCCGGCCTCCGACAGCATGGTGGTGTAGTCCACCGAGCCGAAGACCCAGTAGAGCGCCATGATGCCGACGAAGAAGAACAGATCGCCGATGCGGGTGGTCAGGAACGCCTTCTTGGCGGCGGCGGCGGCGCTGGGCTTGTGGTACCAGAACCCGATGAGCAGGAACGAGCACAGGCCCATGATCTCCCAGAAGACCAAGGCCTCCAGCAGGTTGCTCGACAGCACGAAGCCGAGCATGCCGGTGGCGAAGAGCGAGATGTACGCGAAGAACCGGGCATAGCGGGCGTTGCCGGTGCCGGCGTCGACCGCGCCGCTGCGCGGATCCTTGTAGGCGGTGAGCTCGCCCTCCATGTAGGCCGTCGAGAAGATGAAGATCATGGTGCACACCACGGTGACCATCGCCACGGTGGCGGCCGCCAATGGGTCGATCATGATGCCGACGTCGAGGCTGGCGGCGCCCATCGGCAGCCAGGCGAACGACAGCTCGAACGGCGCGTGCGCCAGCTCCTCGCCGCCGGCGCCCAGGGCGGCGAAGAACACGGCCACGCCGACGACGGTGCTCAGCGCGATGCCCCCGACGCCGATGCGCGCGGCCAGGCGGCCGTTGTGGTTGCCCGACGCGATGAGGCCGACGATGGCGACGAACGCCAGCGCCGTGAACGACGGGATCAGCCAGGCGTAGCGGCCGATGGTGTGGATGTCTAGCATGAGCGGTCTCTCGTCTTGCGGGTGTGCGCGGCCGGGGACACGTCAGCCGTTCATCAGGCTGAACTGGTCGAGCTCGACGGACTTGCGCAGCCGGTAGATGGCGATGATCAGCGCCAGCCCGACGGCGGCCTCGGCCGCCGCGAGCGCGATGACGAACACGGCGAAGATCTGGCCGTCGACGCTCGCCAGGTACGCTGTCGACGCTCCGCCGGCCTCGACGGCGACGGTGGGCGACACGAAGCGCCACAGCGCGACGGCGTTGAGGTTGACGGCGTTGAGCATCAGCTCGATGCCCATCAGCACGGCCACGGCGTTCTTGCGCGTGAGGGCCCCGAAGAGGCCGATCGCGAACAGGCCGGCGGACACCATGAGGTACCACCACAACGGGATCACGGGCACGTCATTCCTCCTTGGCGACGGTGGGTGCCGGCCGGCTCATTCACGGGCGATCACGATGGCGCCGACGAGGGCGATGAGCAGGATCATCGAGATCACCTCGAACGCGAGCAGGTGCTCGGTCATGAACGCCCGGCCGATCATCGTCACCTGGTCGGGGATGGCATAGGTCGCGGCATCGCCGGCATCGGTCCGGACGGCGGCAGGCAGCGCGGCCGCCTGCTCGGCGGAGATCGCCACCCCGTCGCCGCCGGCGACGGCCCCCGATGCCAGCGGCCAGTCGGCGGCGTAGCCGATCACCCCGAGCAGGCCGAACAGCATCATCGCCAACAGCAGGCCCATCGCCCATTGGCTGTTGGGGCGCTCGCCGTCGGTCATCGCGTTGTGCGTCAGCATGACGGCGAACAGGATCAGCACGCTGATGGCCCCGACGTAGATCAGGATCTGGATGGCGGCCAGGAAGCCGGCGTCGAGGAGCACGTACATGCCGGCGACCCCGACGAACGACAGGATCAGCCACAGGGCGCCGACGAAGACCGTGCGGGACACGACGACGCCGACGGCGCCGCCGAGCGTCATGAGGGCCAGGACGACGAAGACGACTTGGGTCACGATGTCGGTCGTCATGCCACGCTCTCCACTTCCACCGCGGGCGGCTGGTCGAACCGCACGCGGCTTGCCGCGCCGCGCGCACGCGACCGGTTGATCAGCCCGGCGGTCGAGAGGATCAAGAGGCCGTTGGCCAGGGTGAAGCCGACGAACACCAGGAGCGGGTTGTCGAGCCCCTGGGTCAGCTTGCCGAGCAGCCCGGCGACCAGCAGGTTGCCGAGCGACAGCGGCACGAGGACCTTCCACGCGAAGCCCATGAGCTGGTCGCTGCGCAGGCGCGGCAGCGTCCCGCGCAGCCAGATGAACACGAACACCAGCACGAAGGTCTTGAGCCCCATCCAGAACCACCCCAGCGGGATGCCGGTGCCCGGGATGGTGTTGAGGGCCGCGATGGGGGCCTGCCAGCCGCCGAGGAACAGCACGGCGCCCAGGGCGGCGGAGGCGATCGTGAAGAAGTAGAGCGACAGGTAGAACATGCCGAACTTGATGCCGGCGTACTCGGTGTGGTAGCCCGCGATGATCTCGCTCTCGGCCTCTGGGATGTCGAAGGGCGACCGCTCGATCTCGGCGGCGGTGGCCATGAGGAAGATGACGAAGGCGATGGGCTGGATCAGGATGAACCACAGGCCGGGCCACCCGCCGCTGCCCTGGGCCACGGTCAGCCCTTGCATCGACAGCGTGCCCGCCAGGAGCAGGACGCCGACCACCGACAGCACCTGGGGGATCTCGTACGAGACGATCTGGGCGACGGCGCGCATGGCGCCGATGATGGCGTACTTGTTGCGCGACCCCCAACCGGCCATGAAGATCGGGACGACCGCGGTCGAGGCCATGGCGATGAAGTAGAGGAAGCCGACCGACAGGTCGGTGGCGATGAGGCCGATGCCCATCGGGACGACGGCGAACACCAGGATCGACGGCGGCACGACGAGGATGGCGCCGAGGTTGAAGACGCTGCGGTGGGCGGCCTCGGGGGTGACGTCCTCCTTGGTCAGCATCTTGATCATGTCGGCGAAGGGCTGCAGGAGGCCGTACGGCCCGACGCGGTTGGCGCCGAGGCGGTCTTGCATGCGGCCCACGGCCTTGCGCTCGAGCCATGTGGTGTAGAGCATGCTGACCTGCACGACAAGGATGATGACGGTAGCGATGAGGACCCACACCACGATGTCGGTGGCCAGGGCGGCCACGTCGGCCGGCCAGCCGAGGCCGGCGAGGGCCTGGCCGATCAGGTCGCGGACAGGGTTGGTCTGGGCTTGGAGGAAAAAGCCCGCGGATGGGTTCATTGGCTCACTCCCACGGCCGGGGTGCGGCGGCGGTGATCGGGCGCCGCGAAGGCGGGCGCCGGGAACGGTGGTCGGCGATCAGACCCACTCCAGCGCCCCCTTGCGCCAGGCGTATGCCAGGCCGACACCGAGGATGGCGAGGAACACGAGCATCTCGACGAGCGCGAAAAGCGGCAAGGCCTGGTAGGCGACCGCCCAGGGGTACAGGAACACGGTCTCGACGTCGAAGAGCACGAAGATCAGCGCGTACAGGTAGTACTGGACCTTGAACTGGATCCAGGTCTCGCCGACGGTCTCGAGGCCGCACTCGTAGGTGGTCTGCTTGATCGGGCCCGGGCGATGCGGCCGCAGAGCCCACGACATGATCATGGCGATGATCGGAACGCTGAGCGCGATCAGAGAGAAGAGGGCGATGAACCCCCAGCGGTCGGCCATGCTTGTGTCCCCCTTGCAGTGATGGCACCGGATGCCGGCGGCGATTATAACACAGGGCCGGCGGGCGGTGTCAAGCCGTGCGCCGGGTTGGCGGGAGGGGGGCGGCGCGGTATCATGCGCGGCCGTGCGGTCGACCGGACGGCCGCCTCGAAGGCTCGATCGGCGCGCGGGGGAGGGGCCGCGAGGACCTCGCTTCCGTCTGGCACGGTTACGTTCCTGTCGACCGTGGGGTCGAATCCGCGCGCAACTGGAGGCTTCGGGTCATGTCGATGACCGGGGACAGCGTGAACGTGCCGCATCGCAACCACGGGCTCTTCAGCGACCATTACCTGAACGAGCGACTGCCGAAGCATCCGGCCTGGGCTGCCAGCGCCGATGGTGCCGAACCGGTCTTGGCACGGGTTCGCCAGATATTGGCGGCCTATAAGCCCTCGTCCAACGAGGCGCAGACGGAGCAAGGCCTGATCAAACCCGTGCTGGAAGCGCTGGGGCATGCCTACGAGGTTCAGGCAACCCTCGCGGTGCCGGGAGGTCAGGCGGTCAAGCCGGACTACGTGTTCTTCCGCGAGGCCGAGGCAAGGGATTCGCTGAAGGGTCAGGTGCTCCGCGAGGGCGAGATTGCCGGAGGGCTCGCCGTCGGCGACGCGAAGTACTGGGACCGACCCCTGGACCAGGCGATCCGTGGCGGCGGCGACCCATTCACCAATCGCAACCCGGGCTACCAGATCGCGTTCTACCTGCGGCACACCGGGCTGGCTTGGGGCATCCTGACCAACGGCCGACTGTGGCGCCTGTACCATCGGGACTCGGCGCATCGGCTGGACTGCTACTACGAGGTGGATCTCGAAGCGCTCGCAACGCGGGACGGGCCGGCCGCCTTCGCCTACTTCAGCCACTTCTTCGGCCCGGACGCCATGCGCGGCGGCCCGCTCGGCTTGGACGCCGTCCTCCGAGCGAGCACGGATTACGCCCAGGGCATCGGCGATCGCTTGAAGGAGCAGGTGTACGATGCCCTCTGGACGGCGTCCGAGGGACTGCTTGCCTATGGGCCCAACGGTCTCCAGCCTGCGCTGCAGCCCACCGATGCGACCTTGCGCGAGGTCCACACGAACGCCCTCATCTTGCTGTACCGGTTGCTCTTCGTGCTGTATGCCGAGGCGCGCGGTCTCTTGCCGCTGGCATCGAACGCGCGCTACCGGGACCGCTACAGCTTGGATGCGATCAAGAAGGAGATCGCCACCCAATCCGGCGATGCTTGGCTGGCACGCGGCGGCACGCTGTGGCCGCGCTTGCGGACCTTGTTCCAGGCGATCGATGAGGGCGAGCCGCAACTGGGGGTGCCGTGCTTCAACGGTGGGCTCTTCAGCGGCAAGGACCATCCGCGGCTGAACGAGTGGGCGATGGGTGATGAAGCGCTGGCCCGCACGATCGACCGCTTGGCGCGCGTGGATGGGGCCTTCGTGGACTTCCGCGACCTTGCATCGCAGCACCTGGGCACGATCTACGAGGGGTTGCTGGAGTACCACCTCAGGCTGGCGCCGGACGCGCCTCTGCATGGCTGGACGACACAGCTCGTGACCTCGAAGGGTGAGCGCAAGGCCTCGGGCAGCTACTACACGCCGGGCTTCATCACGCGCTTCATGACGGAGCGCACCCTGGGCCCGGTGGTGGATGCGGCGCTGCAGCGGGCCGCCGCAGCCGGGCGGGAGGCGCAGGCAAACGCGGTGCTGGCCCTGGACGTGCTGGACCCGGCCATGGGCAGCGGCCACTTCCTGGTAGAGGCGATCGACTACCTGGCTCAGCGGCTGGTTCAGGCGGACCTGCTCCCGGAGCGGCTGCGCTCGACGGACGGGTCGGTGCACGAACCGGGCGTGGAGCGGTCGGTCACCGGGCGGGGCATCGACGAGCTGGCGTACTGGAAGCGGCGGGTGGCCCAGAGCTGTGTGTACGGGGTGGACATCAACCCCATGGCGGTGGAGCTGGCGAAGCTCTCGATCTGGCTGAACACGGCCGCCGGGGACCGGCCCCTGTCGTTCCTGGACCACCACCTGCGTGCGGGCAACTCGCTGTTGGGCACGCGCCTGACGGAGCTGATGGGAAGCGGCGGTCGTGGTGCGGAGTCGGCACGGGCAGCCGATGTTCCGGCAGCGAAGGGGAAGCGCGCTCGCGGCGCCGGCCGGGCGGCAGCCGCCGTGGCGGCAGGCCAGTTGACCTGGCTCGGCGACGACAGCTTTCGCCGCACGGTCAGCAACGCGGTGGACGGCATGTGGCTGATCGAGGAGAACCCGTCGAGCACCATCGAGGACGTGCGGGAGCAGGAGCGTCTCTACGCGAGCCTGCGCGGTCAGCTCGCGGCGCGGTACGGCACGCGGGCGGATGTGTTGGCCGCCGCCCGCTTCGGGCTGGCCGTCGCGCCGGACCTGTGGACGCCGCTCCTGGACCTGGCGGCGGGCCGTGCCTTGGCAGCGCCGGCGGCGATCCGAAGCCTGCTTGACGAGGCCAAGGCGCTGGCTACGGAGCAGCGCTTCTTCCATTGGGAGCTGGAGTTCCCGGAGGTCTTCTTCGACCGCACGGGCCAGCCGTTGGGTGCGCGGGGCGGCTTTGCCGCGGTGCTGGGCAACCCGCCGTATGTGCGACAGGAGGAGCTGGGACCGCTCAAGCCGTACTTGGCGGACGCCTTCCGCGAGACCTACAGCGGGGTGGCGGACATCTACGTGTACTTTTACCAGCGCGGGTTGGAGCTGCTGCGCGCGGGCGGACGCATGTCATTCATCGTGACCAACAAGTGGTTGCGTGCGGGCTACGGCCAGCCGCTGCGCGCGTGGCTGGCGGGCCAGAACGCGGTCAGCGAGCTGATCGACTTCGGCCACGCGCCGATCTTCCAGGACGCCGACGTCTTCCCGTGCATCCTCCAGCTTGTGCGGCAGGCTCCGGACGCGGCGGACGCCGGTGCGGACGCGGGCGTGACCGCGGACTCGGGCGCGGACCCGACGGTGCTCATCACGGAGTTCCCGCGCGAACAGCTCCACAAGACCGACATCGGCGTTTACGTGGACCGCCACGGCCACCGCGTCCCGCGCCGCCGCTTCGGCGGCGATCCCTGGATCCTCGAGCCGCAGCCCGTGGTGGACCTGATGGACAAGATCCGCCGCGCGGGGGTGCCGCTGGCGGAGTTCGCGGGGGTGAAGCCCTACTACGGCATCAAGACCGGCTTCAACGAGGCGTTCCTGATCGACACCGCCACCAAGGACCGCCTGCTGCGCGAGGATCCGCGGTCGGGAGAGATCATCAAGCCCTACCTGCGCGGGCAGGACATCAAGCGTTGGGCGCCGGAGTGGGCGGGGCTGTGGATGATCGTGATCGCGTCGAGCGGCGACCGCGGCTGGCCCTGGGCGGATGCAGGTGACGCATCCGAGGATCTGTTTGCCGCGGAGTATCCTGCACTGCACCGCCATATGAAGCAGTTTGAGCACGCGCTGCGCAAACGGCAGGACAGGGGCCGGAACTGGTGGGAGCTTCGTCCGTGTGCTTACTACGGTGTCTTTAGTTCGCCCAAGCTCATCTACCAGGAGATTCAGTTTCATCCAGCATACGCTTTCGACGACCGAAGCATGTTCACAAACAACAAGGCATTCGCTCTTGAGCGCGCAGACCGCTACCTCTTGGCTGTCCTAAACGCGCCATTGATGTGGTGGCACAACTGGCGATTTCTTCCGCATATGAAGGACGAGGCGTTGTCGCCAGTTGGTGTTCTCATGGAAACCCTCCCCATCGCCCCTCCCACGCCTGCCATCCGCGCCGAGACCGAGCCTGCCGTCGAGCGCCTCGTCGCCATCACGCGCGAGAACCAGGCGGCGCGGGCGGCGCTGCTCGACTGGCTGCGGACCGAGCTCGGCGTGGCGGCGCCGGGACAGAAGCTCGAGGACTTCGCCGCCCTGAGCAGCGATGCCTTCGTGGCCGAGGTGAAGCGTCGGCAGCCCAAGGCGGCGGGGCTGACGCCCGCCGGGCTCAAGCGGCTGCGCGACGTCTACGGCGACATGGCACCGCCCGTCCAGGCGCGCCAGGCCGAGGCCGCGCGGCTCGAGCGGCGGGTGGCCGAGCTGGTGAACCAGGCCTACGGGCTGACGGCCGACGAGGTGGCGCTGATGTGGCGCACGGCGCCGCCGCGGATGCCGGCGGCGGCAGGGCCGGGGGCGGAGGGCGCGGGTGCGGTCGCCGCCGAGTTGGGCGAGTAGAATGTCCGCCAGCGGAGGGATGGCATGCTGACCCGGATCGAGATCAACGGCTTCAAGACGTTCGAGGACTTCGCCCTGGATCTTGGCCCGTTCCAGGTGGTCCTCGGGCCCAATGGGGTGGGCAAGTCCAACCTCTTCGATGCCATTCGCCTGCTGTCACGCCTGGCCGAGCACGACCTGTTCACCGCCGTCAAGGAGCTGCGCGGCGATCCGCACGAGCTGTTCCGGCGCGGCCCCGACGGCCGGCCCGGTCGTCAGATCGATCTCGCCGCCGAGGTCTTGATCGAGCCGCACGTCAAGGACCCTTACGGCGTCGATGTGGCGTTGAAACACACCCGTATTCGCTACGAAGTGTCCATCGCCTGGCGACAGGACAGCCGGGGGATTGACCGGCTCCAGGTGGTCCACGAGAAGGCCAGCCCCATCTTGGCCAAAGAAGACCGTTGGCTACCCGGCGGTATCAAGCCGAGCACGGCATTCAAGCGGGAGTTCATGAAGTACAGCCGCCAGGTGTCTTGGCTGTCATCGGAGGGAACCGGCGAGGATCTTCGGTTCGCAATCCACCAGGACCTTCGCCAGGGACGCACCCGTCCTGCCGACGCCGCCGGGGCCACGGTGCTCTCGAGCATGACCAGCGCCGACTTCCCGCACCTCTTTGCCCTGCGTGAGGAGTTGCGCAGTTGGCGCTTCTTGCAGCTGGATCCTGGAGCGCTCCGGCTGCCCAGCCCGACCACTGCCAACGCCACCCTCGACCCCGACGGCGCCAACGTGGCCACCGTGCTGGCCCACATCAAGGCGGAGACCCAGAGCGAGCAGCAACCCAAGGGCGCCTTGTCGGACATCAGCGTCGATCTTGGATCCATCATCCCTGGAGTCCTGAACGTGGACGTCATCGAGGACGAGCGCAGCCGCCAGTACCGAGCCGTCATCGCGGTGCGCGACGAGGAGCCGTTCAGCTCCAACGTCGTGTCCGACGGCACCTTGCGCGTTCTGGCATTGCTGGCAATGCTGCACAACCCACAACACCATGGCCTCGTCTGCTTCGAGGAGCCCGAGAATGGCGTGCACCCCGAACGCTTGAAACGGCTGCTCGGCCGCCTGCAGGAGCTTGTCACCGATCCGTCGGCCGAGGAGGTCGAACCCGAAGAACGGCTCTCCCAGATGCTGCTCAACAGCCACTCACCGGTTGTCCTGGCCTGCTTGGCCGATGGAAAGGCGCTGTTTGCCGATCTGGCGACCGTCATCACGCCCGGCAGCGACGTTTCCAACACGCGGCGGACGCGGGTGCGACGTGTGCGACCCTCCGATCAGGCGTCGCTCAGCTTGCCCAATGGTCACGATTGGGTGACCCGCGCCGATGTCGAGCGCTTCCTGTCGTACGCCCAACCCGATTCCTGACGTATGCGTCACCTTGGCTTGGCGCTGATCGCCGAAGGGCCTACCGACGAGCGTTTCCTGTCTCCGCTGCTTCGCCGGGCCACCATCGAAGCCTGTGGCCAGGTGTGCCGTGGGGAGGTCGAAACCGGCGACGTGTTCCTCGTCGGGAGACTCCGAGGCGCTCCTGGCAAGCGCTTGCACGAGCACATTCTGCCGATTCTCAGACAAGTGCCTGCGTTCCGTCGTTTCGAAGCGGACCTCAAAGCTGTACTCCAGGATCTGTGTTGAGCCGCGCGTCACACGCCGTGCCCTCCCCTCACGTGGGGGCCAACGGCACGGCAAGCGCAGCCATCGACGACGCCGCCTGGGACGCGTTCGTCGCCGGCCACCCGTTCGGCCATTGCCTGCAGTCCGCGGCCTGGGGCCGGGTGCGCGCCGCCCAGGGCTGGCAGGTGCGGCGCGTCGTCGTCGATGCCGGAGCCGCCGGCGGCGCCGAGATCGGCGCGCTGCGCGGCGCCCCGCCGAATGGCCCGACCGCCGGCGCCCAGCTCCTCGTCCGCCGCCGCCTGGGCGGCGCCGTGGCCTACGTGCCCCGCGGCCCCGTGTGCGCCCCGCGCGACCCCGCCTGGCCCGCGCTGCGGGCGGCGCTGCGGTCCGCCGCGCGCGACTGCGTCGTGGTCCGGGCAGAGCCCCACTGGCCCGATGACCCGCCGACCCGTGCGTGGCTGACCGGCCAGGGCCTGCGGCCGGCTGATCCCGTCCAGCCGCCCAGCACCGTGCGCGTCGACCTCGCGCGCGGCGAAGACGCCATCCTCGCCGGCATGAAGCAGAAGTGGCGCTACAACGTGCGGCTGGCGGAGCGGTCGGGCGTCACGGTCGCCGAAGGCGGCGCCGGCGACCTCGACGTGCTCGAGCACCTCGTCCACGCGACCGCCGCCCGCCACGGCATCGGCGCTCGGCCCGCCGGCTACCACGCCGCCGTCTGGCGCGAGCTCAACCGCCCGCCGCGCGCGCCCGGGGCCGGTGCCCACGTCTACGTCGCCCGCGCGGGCGGCGTGCCGCTCGCGGCGATCCTCGTCGCCCACTTCGGCGACACCGCCACCTACCTCTACGGCGGCAGCTCCGGCGAAGAGCGGCAGCGCATGCCCAACCACCTGCTGCAATGGGCGGCCATGCGCCATGCCGCCGCCGCCGGCCTGCGCTGGTACGACTTCTGGGGCATTCCCGACGCCATCGGCCAGGCCGTCGCCGCCGGCGCCTCGCCCGACGACGTCGCGGCCGGCACCGGCGAGCTGTGGGGCGTCTGGGGCTTCAAGCGCGGCTTCGGGGGCGCCGTGTGGCGGTCCGTCGGCGCCTGGGACGACGTGCTCGCCCCCGGCCGGTACGCCATCGGCCGGGCCGTGGCGCCGTGGCTGGGCCGCCTCGCCGGCGCCGTGCGGCGATGACGGACCGCGTTGGCGCAGCCGGCGCGCCGGTCGACATGGCGCCGCAAACCACCCCCCCCAACCGCGCCGGCACCGCCGCGCCCGCGCCCCGCGCCGTGCACGACCCTGCGCCGTGGGACGCCCTCGTGCGCGCGCTGCCCGCGCCGCACCTGCTCCAGGGCTGGGCATGGGGCGACCTCAAGGCCCGCTGGGGCTGGACCGCCGCGCGGCTGGCCTGGGTGGACCCGGCCGGGCGCCCCGTCGCCGCCGCGCAGATCCTCACGCGCCCCGTCGGCCGGCTGCCGCTCCGCGTCGGATACGTCCCCAAGGGCCCGCTCCTGGCGCGCCCCGACGACCCGGATGCCTGGGCCGGCGTGCTGGCCGGCCTCGAAGCCTGGGCCCGCGCCGCCGGCCTGGTCCAGGTCAAGATCGACCCCGACGTGCCGCTGGCGGCCGCGCCGGTGGCGGCGCGGTGGCGCGCGCGCGGCTGGCGCCCCTCGGCTGAGCAGATCCAGTTCCCGAACACCATGGTCAGCGACCTCGCCGGCGGCGAGCCGGCCGTCTGGGCGCAGCTCAAGCCCAAGACGCGCTACAACGTCCGCCTCGCCGAGCGCCGGGGCGTCACGGTGCGCCATGGCGGCGCCGGCGACCTCGACGCCTTCCACGCCATGTATGCCGAGACCGCGGCCCGCGCCGGCTTCGGGCTGCGGGCGCGCGCCTACTACGACGACGCCTGGCGGACCTACCTCTACCGCGGCGACGCCACGGTGATCCTCGCCGAGCGCGACGGTCAGGCGCTGGCCGGCGTCATCCCGGTCGCGTTCGGCGACGCCGTGTGGTACCTCTACGGCGCCTCCGCCGACGCCGGCCGCGAGCACATGCCCGCGCACCTGGTCCAGTGGGAGAGCCTGCGGTGGGCCATCGCCCGCGGGGCGCGGCGGTACGACTGGTGGGGCGGCCCGACCACGGCCGACCCGCGCGACCCGCTCGCCGGCGTCGGTCGGTTCAAGGAGGGCTTCGGCGCCGCGTTGGTCCGCCAGCAGGGCGCATGGGACTTCCCGGCCGGCCGGGTCCGCTACGCGCTCTACCACGCGGCCGGCCGCGCGCGCCGCGCCTGGATCGGCCGCGGCGCGTGACCGACCCGGGCGATGCGTGCGAACTTGATATAAGCGCCCGCGCGGTATACTATTAAATTAAGCGGTCACCCGCTGCCGACCCGATCCACGCACGCCCTGGAACCCGCATGACCGACATCGCGCTGCCGGACGCTCTGACCTACACCGCCGACAACATCCAGGTCCTCGAAGGCCTCGAGGCCGTCCGACTCCGACCCGGCATGTACATCGGGGGCACCGACATCCGGGCGCTGCACCACATGGTCTACGAGGTGGTCGACAACGCCGTCGACGAGGCGATGGCCGGGGCCTGCGACCGCATCGAGGTCGTCATCCACGCCGACGAGTCGGTGTCGGTGGCCGACAACGGCCGCGGCATCCCGGTGGGCATCCAGAAGCAAACCGGGCGGAGCGCCCTCGAGACCGTCATGACCAAGCTGCACGCCGGCGGCAAGTTCGGCGGCGGCGGCTACAAGGTGTCGGGCGGGCTGCACGGCGTCGGCGTCTCGGCGGTCAACGCCCTCAGCGACTGGCTCGTCGCCGAGGTCCGCCAGAACGGCTTCGTGTACCGCCAGCGCTTCGCGCGCGGCATCCCGCAGACCGAGGTCGAGACCATCCGCCCGATGGCGCCGGACGAGCGCAGCGGCACCACGGTCACGTTCCTGCGCGACGCCAGCATCTTCAGCGAGACCGACTACCGCTTCCAGATGCTGCAGCAGCGCCTGCGCGAGATGGCGTTCCTCACGCGCGGGGTCACGGTGTACCTGCGCGACGAGCGGCCATCGCCGCCTCACGAGGTCACGTTCTACTTCGAGGGCGGCGTGCGCAGCTTCGTCCGGTTCCTCAACCGCGGCCGGCAGGTCGTGCACGGCATCGTCTACACGCTGCGCGAGATCGAGGGCACGCAGGTCGAGGCCGCCTGGCAGTACACCGACAGCTTCGCCGACAACACCTACTGCTTCGCCAACACGATCGTCACGCCCGACGGCGGCGTCCACCTGACGGGCTTCCGGGCGGCCATCACCCGGGTCATCAACGACTACGCGCGCAAGCAGGGGCTCCTGAAGGAAAACGACAGCAACCTGAGCGGCGACGACACGCGCGAGGGCGTCACGGCGGTCGTGAGCGTCAAGGTGCCCGACCCGCAGTTCGAGAGCCAGACCAAGGTCAAGCTCCTCAACGCCGAGGTCCGCTTCCACGTCGAGTCGGCCGTCGCCGACGCCTTCGCCCAATGGCTCGACGAGCACCCGCGCGAGGCGCGGGCCGTCGTCGACAAGTGCCTGACCGCCGCGCGGGCGCGCAGCGCGGCCCGCCAGGCGCGCGAGCTCGTGATCCGCAAGAGCGCGCTCGAGGGCTCATCCTTGCCGGGCAAGCTGGCCGACTGCGCCACCCGCAACAGCGAGGAGGCCGAGCTCTACATCGTCGAGGGCGACAGCGCCGGCGGCACGGCCAAGCAGGGCCGCAACCGCCACTTCCAGGCCATCCTGCCGCTGCGCGGCAAGATCCTCAACGTCGAGAAGTCGCGCCTCGACAAGATCCTGCACAACAACGAGGTCCGCTCGCTGATCCAGGCGCTGGGCGTCGGCATCGGCGACGACATCGACCTCGACAACCTGCGCTACCACCGCGTCGTGCTGATGACTGACGCAGACGTCGATGGCAGCCACATCCGGACGCTCTTGCTCACGTTCTTCTACCGGTTCATGCCGCCGCTGATCGAGGGCGGCCACCTCTTCATCGCGCAGCCGCCGTTGTTTCAGATCAAGGTTGGCAAGCAGGTCACCTACACCTACAGCGATGCCGAGAAGGACCGCCACATGGCCACGCTCAGCGACCCCACGCGCGCCACGCTGCAGCGCTACAAGGGCCTGGGCGAGATGAACGCCGACCAGCTCTGGCATACGACCATGGATCCGGAGCGCCGGCAGCTGCTCCGCGTGACCATCGACGACGCCGCCGCCGCCGACCGGACCTTCGAGATGCTCATGGGCGCTGAGGTCCCGCCCCGCAAGCGCTTCATCATGACCCACGCCCAGGACGTCAAGAACCTCGACGTCTGAGCGCGAACACGCCCGGGTGCGCCCGCTCAGGCCGGCAGCCGCTCCGTGGTCCGGCCCCGCCACAGCACGGCCGCCGCCATGAGCCCCACCACGGCCACCGCCGCACCGCCCTGGACGAGCGTGCGCACGCGCAGGCGCCGCGCCTGACCCTGCCGGGCCGTCGACCGGTTGGCCAGGGCCGCGGCGGCGGCGTCGAGCTCGCCGCCGAGCCGTGCCCGGAACTCGGGACGCGGCGCGGCCGGCGCCAGCACGTCGCCGAGCCGCTCGGCCACCACCATCGAGCGCGCCGCATCCGCGGTCGCGGCCAGCGTCGCCGCCGCTTGGCGCGCACGCATCGCGCCGTCGCGGTCGCCGGCCTGCACCAGGCGCGCGTGCGCCTCCAGCAGCCGGTCGATCTCGGCCGCGGCGTCAGGTAGGTGGGTGGTCATGGGTGGTGTTGCTCCAAGGTGGTTCGGCTTCCGGGCTGCGCGCCCCGTGTTCCGGGGCGAGCTGGTCTCGCAATGCCAGCAGGGTGCGATGGTACAGGCTCTTGACCGCGCTCTCGGTGCGGCCGAGGGTGGCGGCGATCTCGGTGTTCGAGAGGCCGTGGGCGAACTTCAGGATCAACAGGTCTTGGCGCTCCGGGTCGAGCCGACGCACGATCTCGGCCACACGGGCGTGGGCCCAGGCCTGCACCGCCAGCCCGTCGTCGCCATCGGCCGCCAGGTCGTCGAGCACCGAGCCAAGGCCGTCGAGCGACACCGACTGCCGCCGGCTCTGGTCGCGGTGCCAGTTGGCGATGAGGTTGTGGGCGATGCGGTAAAGCCACGCCGCGAACGGCGCCCCGCGATCGACGTACGCCGGCATGCTGGCGAGCGCGCGCTGGAACGTCCGCGCCGTCAGGTCCTCGGCATCGGCCGCGTTGCCCACCCGATGGTAGGCATAGCTGTAGATCGCGTCGATATGCCGTCGGTAGAGCTCGCCGAACGCCGTCGGGTCTGCCTTGGCCCGAGCGATCAGCTCGGATTCCGGAATCTCTAGCACCAATAACACCTCAGGTGCGCTCGAGTTGCGCCCGCGTCGTGCACGACGCGGGCGCGGCGGCACGGGGGTGGCCCTCGCGACGGCTATTGTACCGTGCGGGGGGCGATTGCTCAATCCCGGCCCTGTCCGCCGCGCGGCCGGGCCCCGCGGACCCGCGCCCGCCCGCCGCCGGCGGCGCGTGACGGGGCCGGAACCCACTTGTCAGTTCCGCGATCCCCGTGCTATATTGTGCGGTACGAGAAGACGTCCGGGTCTTTGGAAGAGTGGGCCACCCCCACTTTTCTTTGTGTCGGGTGTATGCACGTTTCCGATAACGTTCCAGGTGGGGTCGAATGGCCAAGGTTTCCAGCACCAGATCCGAGCTGATGAGCGCCATCCGCGGGTTGAGCGCCGCCCGCGAGCTGCCGCCAGAGGTCATCCTGGATGCGTTGAAGGCGGCGTTGGTCTCGGCGTACCACAAGATGCCGGATGCCGAAGGCAGCAACGTGACGGTCGAGATCGTGGAGTCGACCGGCGAGACCCATGTGTTCTCGCACTACGCGGTCGTCGAGGAGGCCTACCTCGAGGACCCGCATTCCGAGCTCACGGTCGAGCAGGCGCAGGCGTTGAAGCCCGGCGCCGCCGTGGGCGACGTCATCACCCGCGACGTGACGCCCGAGGACTTCGGCCGCATCGCGGCCCAGACCGCCAAGCAGGTCATCCTCCAGCGGATCCGCGAGGCCGAGCGCGAGCAGACCTACAGCACCTACGCAGACCGTGCCGGCGAGATCGTCTACGGCACGGTGCAGACCGTCAACCGTGACGCCGTGACCATCGCCATCGACCGCATCGAGGCCCTCCTGCCGAAGATCGGCCAGATCCCGGGCGAGCGCTACGCACCCAACCAGCGGCTGCGCGTGTACGTCACCGAGGTCAAGCGGTTGCCCAAGGGGCCGCAGGTCATCGTCAGCCGCACGCATCGCGAGATGTTGCAGCGGTTGATGGAGCTCGAGATCCCCGAGATCTTCCAGGGCACGGTCGAGATCAAGGCGATCGCGCGCGAGGCCGGCAGCCGGTCGAAGGTCGCGGTTTGGTCGGGGCAGGCGGGGGTCGACCCGGTCGGCGCGTGTGTCGGCATGCGGGGCGTGCGCATCCAGGCGCTGGTGCGCGAGCTCGGCGGCGAAAAGATCGACATCGTCGAGTGGGATGCCGATCCGCGCGTCTACATCGCCAACGCCCTGTCGCCGTCGAAGGCGCTGCACGTGCGGTTGGAGGAGGACGGCGAGCGGCGCACGGCCAACGTCATCGTGCCCGACTCACAGCTCTCGCTGGCCATCGGCCGCGAGGGGCAGAACGCCCGACTGGCCGCCAAGCTGACCGGCTGGCGCATCGACATCCGGTCCGAGACCGAGGCGAGCGACGTCCTCGACGAGCTGCGCGCCGAGGAGCGCAAGCGGCGCGAAGAGCGGGCCCGGCAAGCGGCGGCGGCGCAAGCGGCGCAGGCGGCGGCCGCGGCCGCGCTGGCCGAGGCCCGGGAGGCGGGCGCGGCGGCGGCCGAGGGCGAGGACGTCGGCGTGGAAACCGCGAAACCGGCCGTGCCGTTGCCCGTCGCGGCCCAGCGGGTCGAGTCGGTCGCCCCGGCCGCCGGCGCCGCGGTCGAGGACGCCGTCCCCGCGCCGGCCGAGCACGTCAAGGCGGCGGATTGGGACAAGGACGCCGTCGTCGAAGACGAAGAGGGCGAGGACGCCGAGGAGCGCGGCCGCAAGCGCAAGGGCAAGCGGCTGGTGATGGACCCGAAGACGGGGCGGTTGGAGGCGCGTCACGACCGCAAGGGGTCGCGCAGCCGACCGGCCTGGGAGGACGAGGTCGGCCGGTGGTCCGAGGAAGAGCTGGAGGACGCGCTCGGGTTCACCGAGTACGACTTCCTGACCGAAGATGACGAGACCGACGACAGCGAGACGTGACGCGGCCGCCGGCCGTCGCCCTCCGCCCGAACGCACATGCGTCGGGTGCCGGACGCGGCGGCCCAAGACCTCGCTCGTCCGGCTGGCGTTGGCGCCCGGCGGGGCGCTCGCGGTCGACGCCACCGGGAAGGGCAGCGGCCGCGGGGCCTATCTCTGCCGCCGACGGGCATGTTGGGCCGTGAAGGGGCTCGCGCCGCGTGTCGGACACGCGTTGCGGACCCCGCTGACGATGGAACATCAGGCGCAGCTGGCGGCGATGGCCGACCGGTTGTGCGACGAAGACGAAGTCAACGGCGTCGACGGTGGGCGCGAGGCGGTGTAAGCCAGGGGGCGCGTGCATGGCGGACTGATGCACGCCGTGGACGTCAGCCCCGCTTTACGGCACGCCGCGGTCGCCAGGCCACCCGATCGCCATCCGCATACGGTACGATCAAGAACAGGGTGGCAGCGCATGGCGAGTCAGGTAAAAGAACGCAAGGTGGTCGAGATCCCCGCGTCGATCGCGGTCCGTGATCTGGCCGACAAGCTCGACGTGAGCCCGGTCGCGCTGCTCAAACGGTTGATCGCCAACGGGGTCATGGCGAGCATCACGCAGACCGTCGACTTCGACACCGCGGCGATCGTCGCCGAGGACGTCGGCGTCACGCTGCGCCTCGAGGGCAGCAGCCCCGCGCCGTCCGCCGCGGTGGCGGCGCCGGCCGAGGCGCCGGCGCTCCCGGGCGAAGAGCCGGCGCCGCCGGGCATCCCGTGGTATCTCGTGGGCGAGGCCGAGGACAAGCTCGTCGTGCGGCCGCCGGTGGTCACCGTGATGGGCCACGTCGACCACGGCAAGACGAGCCTGCTCGACGCCATCCGGAACACACGGGTGGCGGCCGGCGAGTCGGGCGGCATCACGCAGCACGTCGGCGCCTATACCGTCGAGCGGGCGGGCGGGCGCATCACGTTCATCGACACGCCCGGCCACCAGGCCTTCAGCGCCATGCGCGCCCGCGGGGCCCAGGCCACCGACATCGCGGTCATCGTGGTGGCCGCCGACGACGGCGTCATGCCCCAGACGCGCGAGGCCATCGACCATGCCAAGGCGGCCGGCGTCCCGATCATCGTCGCGGTCAACAAGATCGACCTGGCCGGGGCGCGCCCCGAGCGCGTGATGGAGCAGCTCGCGGAGATCGACCTCGTGCCCGAGGCCTGGGGCGGCGACACCTTCTTCATCCCGGTGTCGGCCGTGACCGGGCAGGGCCTCGAGGACCTGCTCGACGCCATCGTCCTCGTCTCCGAGGAGCATCCGGCGCGGGCCAACCCCGGCCGGCCCGCCCTCGGCGTCGTGCTCGAAGGCCGGATCGATCAGCAGCGCGGCGTCATCGCCGACATCCTGGTGCAGTCGGGCACCCTCCATGCCGCCGACACGCTGGTCGTCGGCACAGCCTACGGCAAGGTGCGGGCGATGTTCGGCGAGCGCGGCGAGCGCGTCAAGGAAGCCGGGCCATCGACGCCGGTGGAGATCATGGGCCTCTCCGCCGTCCCGGACGCCGGCGCGAGGTTCGAGGTGGTGGCCAACGAGAAGACGGCCAAGGCGATCGTCGCCGCGCGGGCGGCCGACACCCACGCCCGTGCGGTGCAGGTCACCGCCAAGCCGATGACGCTCGACGAGCTCTTCGCCAAGGCCGAGGCCGGCGAGGCCAAGACGCTCAACATCGTGGTCAAGACCGACGTGCAGGGCACGCTCGACCCCGTCGTGACGGCGCTCGAGCAGTGCTCGGGGCCGATCCGCGTCAACGTGCTGCGCGCGGCCAACGGGGACATCACCGAGTGGGACGTCAACCTCGCCGCGGCCTCCAACGCCATCGTCATCGGGTTCCGGGTGTCGCCCGACAACGCCGCCCTGCAGGCGGCGACGGCGCAGCACGTCGAGATCCGCGAGTACGACGTCATCTACAAGATGATCGAGGACATCAGCGACGCGTTGACCGGCATGCTCGAGCCCAAGTACGTCGAGAAGACCATCGGCCGCGCCGAGGTCCGGGCGGTGTTCAGCATCTCCAAGCAGGGCAACATCGCCGGCTCGTCGGTGACGGGCGGCGTCATCCGCCGCAACGCGACGGTGCGCGTCCTGCGCGGCGGCGCCGAGATCGCCCAGAGCGCCGTGGCGTCGCTCAAGCGCTTCACCGAGGACGTCCGCGAGGTCCGCGAGGGCTTCGAGTGCGGCATCGGCCTGGCCAGCTTCGACGACTTCAAGGAAGGCGACATCCTGGAGTTCTTCGTGCGCGAGCGCGCCCGCTAGCCGCACGGCCGGCGGCCCGTCCGAGGGGGATGCCATGCCCACCCGCCGACAACAGCGCGTCAACGCGCTGATCTTCGAATCGCTGGCGCTGATCGTCCCCGGGCGGGTGAGCGACCCGCGCCTGGTCGACGTGCAGATCACCCGCGTCGAGACGACGCAGGACATGGCCACCGCCAAGGTGTACTTCACGTGCGGCGACGGCGACGACGCCGAGGTCGCGGCGGCCCTGGCGGCGCTGCGCCACGGCGAGGGGTTCCTGCGCGCCGAGCTGGCGGACATCGGCCTGCGCCGCCTGCCCCACCTGGTCTTCGCCCGCGACCGCCAGCACGAGAGCGGCGACCGCGTGCTGCGGCTGCTGGCCGAGCTGCGGGCCACGGGCGCGCTGCCCCAGGAGACGGGCGGCGACGGGCCCGACGCCCCTGCGGCCGGCCCCCGCGACGCGGCGGCCGGGGCGGACCCGTCGGCGAGCCCCGGACCTGCCGATGGGTGACGACGTGCCCGGCCGCGCCGTGGCGCCGGCCATCGCGGCCGCGGCCGAGCACATCGGGCGCGCCGCGACGATCTGGCTGGGCACGCACGTCGATCCCGACGGCGATGCCATCGGCAGCCTGCTCGGCCTGGGGCACGTCCTGCGCGCGGCCGGCAAGACGGTCGTCTGTGCGTGCCAGGACCGGCCGCCGCGCGAGGCCGCCGGCCTGCCCGGCGCCGATGCGATCGTCCACGCCCCGCCGGATGCGGTCGACCTGGCCATCGCGCTCGACGCCGCGGACACGCGGCGCCTCGGGCGGCTCTACACGCCCGAAGCCTGGGCGCGGCAGCCGACGGTGGTCGTCGACCACCATGTGTCGAACCCGGGCTTCGGCGACGTCGACGTCATCGACCCGGCCGCCGCGTCGACCGCCGAGCTGTTGCTCGACCTGATCGATGCCCTCGGCGCCCCGGTGTCGGCGGCCGCCGCCGAATGCCTGCTCACCGGCATCGTCACCGACACGCTGGGCTTCCGCACCTCGAGCACGACGCCGCGGAGCCTCGCCGCCGCGCAGCGGCTGATGGGGGCCGGCGCGTCGCTGGCGGAGGTTTGCCAGCGGGCGTTCTTCAACCAGCCCCTGGCGACGCTCCGGCTCACCGGCCGCGTGCTCGACACGCTCACGGTGGACGGGCCGTTCGTCGTCGCCCAGATCGCGCGCGCCGACCTGGCGCGGTTCGGGGTCTCCGCGGGCGACACCTCCGACATCACCCGCCTGTTGCAGTCGGCCGCCGAGCCCGTGGCCGTGGCCTTCGTCCGCGAACGGGCCGACGGCGACGTCGACGTCTCGCTCCGCTCGCACCCCGGCGTCGACGTCGGACCGGCGGCCGCGGCCCTTGGGGGCGGCGGGCACCCGCAGGCCGCGGGCGCGCGGATCTCCGGCCCGCTCGATGCGGCGGTGGCGGCCGTGCGCGACGCCCTGCACGCCCACGTGCGCCTGCCGGACGGACGCGGGGCGCCGTGAGCGGACCGTCCCGGGAGGCGCCCGGCGATCCGACCGGTGGCGCCGCCGGCGGGCCGGGGGGCCCGGCTGCGGACGCCCCGCCGTGGTGGGCGCGGCTGCACGCCGGCGCCGGCGACATCATCCCGCTGGTGCCGGCGGGCCGGACGCCCGCCATGGCCGCCGCCGCCGGGCACGCGCCGCCCAAGAGCGGCATCCTCGTCGTCGACAAGCCGGCCGGCTGCACCAGCCACGACGTCGTCGCCGCGATCCGGCGTGCGTCGGGCGAGCGCCGCGTTGGCCATGCCGGCACGCTCGACCCCATGGCCACCGGCGTGCTGGTGGTGTGCATGGGCTCGGCGACCCGGGTGGTCGACGAGATCCAGGCGACGCCCAAGGCCTACCGGGCCCGCGTCCGCCTCGGCGTGCGCACCGACTCGGGCGACGCCGACGGGCGGGTCGTCGGCGAGCACGACGCGGCGGGCGTGACGCGGGACGCCGTCGAGGCGGCGCTGGCGCGCTTCCGCGGCGACATCCTCCAGACGCCGCCGATGGTCTCCGCGGTCAAGCACGAAGGCCGGCGGCTGTACGCGCTCGCGCGCCAGGGGATCGAGGTCGAGCGTGCCCCGCGGCCGGTGACGGTATACGCGCTGACCTTGGAGGATTGGGCGCCGCCGGAGCTGACGCTCGCGCTGCGCGTGTCCAAGGGAACGTACGTGCGCACCATCGCCGACGACCTCGGCGAGGCCCTCGGCGTCGGCGCCCACCTGACGGCGCTGCGCCGCACCGCTGTCGGGCCGTTCCGGGTGGAGGCCGCCGACCCCCTGGATCGGGTGGTCGCGGCGTTCGAAGGCGGGTGGTGGCCGGCGTTGATGCACCCCCTTGACGCGGCGCTCGTCGACTACGCCGCGATGGTCGTCGACGCGCCGCGCGTGGCGGCGCTGCGCCACGGCCAGCAGGTCGACGGCCCCGCGCCGGGCCCGGGCGCCAGCCGGCTGGTGCGGGTCTACGATGCCGACGGCCAGTTCGTCGGGTTGGTGGCCTGGGACCCCGTCGAGGCGCGCTGGCAGCCCGACCGCATCTTCCCGGGGGCGCCGTGACGCACCCCGCTGCGGCCGGGGCCGGCGCGGATGGGCGCCCGGTCGTCGCGCTGTCCATCGGCAAGTTCGACGGGGTGCACCTCGGGCACCGGCGGCTGGTGTCGGGACTCGTCGCGGCTGCGCGCGACCGCGGGGCGCGGAGCGTGGCGCTGGTGCTGGCGCCGCACCCGGCCGCCGTGCTCGCCGGCCGCCGCGTGCCGCTGCTCACCGACGTCGACGAGCGCCGCCGGCGCCTCGCGGCGCTGGGCGTCGACGAGGCCGTCTGCCTGGCGTTCACGCCGGCGCTGGCGGGGCTGTCGCCCGAGGCGTTCCTCGACGACCTGGCCGCCCGCTATCGTGTGGTCGCCATGGTGGTCGGCGCGGACTTCGTCTTCGGCAAGGACCGGGCGGGCGACGTCGAGACGCTGCGCCGCATGGGCCGCGAGCGCGGGTTCGACGTGGTGTGCGTGCCGCCGGTGATCGCCGGCGGCGAGGCCGTCAGCAGCCGGCGCATCCGGCACCTCGTCGAGACGGGCCACGTCGCCGCCGCCCGCGCGCTGATGGCGGCGCCGCCGCGGCTCGTCGGCACGGTCGTCCGGGGCGCCCAACGGGGGCGCACGCTCGGCTTCCCGACCGCCAACCTCGCGCCCGCGGACGACTACGTGGTGCCGGGCCACGGCATCTACACGGTCCGGGCGCGCTGGGACGGCGCACCGTCTTCGGCGCCCGACGGCTGGATGGGCGGCGTGGCAAGCATCGGCGTCCGCCCGACGTTCGACGACGGGCCGCGGTCGATCGAGGTCTACGTGCTCGACTTCGCCGGCGACCTCTACGGGCGGACGCTCACCGTCGAGATCCTCGCCTGGCAGCGCGGCGAGGAGCGCTTCGACGGGGTGGAGCCCCTGGTGGCGCAGATGCACCGCGACGTCGCGCTGGCGCGGGCCAACCTGGCGGCGGAGGATTGAGGCGGCTTTGCCCGCGCGTCCGTATCTCACGCACCGTCGCGGGCGTTATTTCTAGCACATGCCGCCGACCACCGCTCGCGGTGGCCGAAGTCGCCCGCGGCCGGTGGGATCGCTTCGCTTGCCGGCCAGCTCACCGTGGGAGCAATGGATGTCGCCCTCATGCCTCGGACTCCGGTGCCGTCGCACCGCGCACCCGGCCGTCGTCTGCGCCGTCTTCACCCTCGCGATGCTGACGCCCGAGGCGGCGTCGCCGGTGGCGAGAGCGTCCGCACCCGGTGCGGACGGCACCGCCGCCTCGACGACCCTGGTGATCAACGAGATCGACTACGATCAGTCGGGCACCGACACGGCCGAGTTCGTCGAGATCAAGAACGTCAGCGGGGCGGGCATCAACCTCTCCGGCTACAGCTTGGAGCTCATCAACGGCAACGCCGGGGGTGCCGTCCACTACAACGGCTCGCCCATCGCCCTGCCCAGCGTCGTGGTCGCGGCCGGCGACTACTTCGTGATCTGCGGCGATGCCGCCACCGTGCCGAACTGCGACCTGGACCTCACGCCGAACACCGACCTGGTCCAGAATGGTGCACCCGACGCGGTCGGCATTCGACTGGGCGGCACGCTGATCGACGCGGTCAGCTACGAGGGCAACTCCGGGGCACCGTACACCGAGGGCTCGGGCGTGGGCCTCATCGACTCCGGCGGCACCGGGTGCTTCGGCATCGCGCGCGTTCCCGACGGCGTCGACACCGACTCGAACAACGTCGACTTCACCTCCAACTACGCCTGCTCGCCGGGCGCGTCGTCGCCTGCCGCGACGGCGACGCCGTCGGCCACGGCGACGAACACCATCGAGGCCGCCACGGCCACCCCGACCAACACCCCGACCAACACCTCGGTCCCGCCGACCGCCACGCCGACCGCCACGGCGACGAACACGCCCGTGCCGCCGACCGCCACGGCGACCAGCACGCCGACCCACACGCCCGTGCCGCCGACGGCGACGCCGACCCACACGCCCGTGCCGCCGACCGCCACGCCGACGGCCACGGCGACGAACACACCCGTGCCGCCGACCGCCACGCCGACCGCCACGGCGACGAACACACCGGTCCCGCCGACCGCCACGCCGACGAACACGCCCGTGCCGCCGACGGCGACGCCGACCCGCACGCCGACGGCCACGCCGACCCACACGCCGGTCCCGCCGACGGCGACGCCGACCCGCACGCCGACCCGCACGCCGACGAACACGCCGGTCCCGCCGACGGCGACGCCGACCAACACCCCGACCAACACGCCGGTGCCACCCACGGCCACACCGACGAACTCGCCGACGAACACGCCGCTGCCGCCATCCGCCACCCCGACGCCGACCACCACGCCGGTGAGCGGCACATGCACCGTCACCGGCAACACCGTCCGCTGCCGACCCGTGGCCGACGCGCGCACGGCGCAGGGCTCGCCGAACAGCAACTTCGGGTTCTCGACGTACCTGCGCGTGCGCACGGCGTCGGTCGGGTCGTACGCGACGTACCTCCGGTTCGACGTCAGCGGCATCGACCGGCCGGTGCATGCGGCCGTGCTGCGGCTGTTCGCCTACGACGGCGCCGACAGCGGCGGTGCGGTGCACGGCGTCGGCGACGCCTGGACCGAGGCCGGCGTGACGTGGGCCAACGGCCCGGCCATCGGCGGCGCACCGCTCGCCGTGCTGGGTCCGGTGCCCGCCAACGCCTGGGCGGAGTACGCCGTCACCGGTGCGGTTGCCGGCAACGGCACTGTCAGCTTCGGGCTCAAGACCGCGTCGAGCGACAGCCTGTACTTCCACGCCCGCGAGAGCACCGACCCCCGGAAGCCCGAGCTCGTGATCACGCTGGCGCCGTAGCCCGCGCCGGGCGCCCGCAGCCGGTCGGCCGATCCAGTCGATCAGCCGCGTGGCACGCATTCGAGCCCGCGTCCGGAGCGTGGGATGCGGCAGAGATGCCGCATCCACGGCTTCTCCACGATTCCGCGCTATAGTAGCGGCGGCGCACCGGCGGGCGGGGCGCCGGAAGGAGGCGGGCGTGGAAGCAGCGTGCCGAGAACGTTTGCGCAGCGCGCGCCCCCGTGACGTCGGGGCGTGCGGGGGCGGCCGAGCGCGCGCGCGCCATGGCCGCGCGTCGAGCGCCGGCCCGGCCCGGGGGTCCCGGCCGTGACGAACCGCGGGCGCATCCTCGTCGTCGACGACGACCGCGACATCGTCCGGCTCGTGTCGGCCTACCTCGCGCAGGCCGGCTTCGAGACGCTGTCGGCGTTCGACGGCGAGGCCGCGATGCACGCCATCCGCCGCGAGCGCCCCGACCTCGTGGTCCTCGACCTCATGCTGCCCGGCCACGACGGCTGGGACATCACGCGGCGCGTGCGGGCGGACGCCGCGCTCGCGGGGCTGCCGATCATCCTGCTGACGGCGCGCGTCGGCGACACCGACCGCATCCTCGGCCTCGAGCTCGGCGCCGACGACTACGTGACCAAGCCGTTCAACCCTCGCGAGGTCGTGGCCCGGGTCCGCGCCGTCCTGCGCCGCAGCACCCCCGGCGGCCTGTCGGCGCCGCCGCGCGCGGCGCGCGTGCACGACCTCGTCGTCGACCCCGCCCGGCACAGCGCCACCCGCGGCGGACGACCGCTCGACCTCACGCCCACCGAGTTCAGCTTGCTGCGGACGTTCGTCGAGCACCCCGGTCAGGTGTTCACCCGCTCGGAGCTCATCGAGCGCGCCCTGGGCTACGTCTACGAGGGCATGGACCGCACGCTCGACAGCCACATCAAGAACCTCCGCCGCAAGCTCGAGCCCGACCCGCGGACCCCGACCTACATCCAGACCGTGTACGGGGTCGGGTATCGCCTCGCCGGCGACGGGGCGGAGGCGGGAGACGGCGCAGAGCCTGGGGCCGGGCCGGCGCGCGCGCCCGACATGGCCGACGGCGGCGGCGGGAGGCCACGGCCATGAACCGCCTCTGGGTGCGTCTGAGCCTGGCCTTCGGCGCCGTCACCGTGGTCGCGGCGTGCGCGATCGCCGTCATCGGGGTCCTGCTCTCGCGGAACGCCGACCGGAGCGCCTTCCTGCGCCACCGGCTCGCCGCCCCCGACGGCCTGGTGTCGGCGCTGGCCGACCACCACCGCGCCCGCGGCTCGTGGGACGGCGTGGCCCCGCTCCTGGCCGGCGCCGAGGCGATGATCCCGCCCGACCTGTCCGGCGACCTGGCGCTGGTGCTGGTCGACACCGATGGCCGCGTGGTGGCGGCGCCCCCCGGCGTGGCGGCCGGCGAGCCGCTGCGGCGCGGCGTGCGGACCGCGACGATCGGCATCGACGCCGACGGCCGGCCGGTGGGGGCGCTGGTGGTCGCCGGACGGCTGCCGATGCGGCGCCCCGGCCCGATGCCGCCGGGCGCCGAGCGCGCGCGCGACTTCGTCGAGCGCTTGAGCACGGGGCTGTTGTGGCTGGCGCTGCTCGGCGGCGTGCTCGGGGTGGGGGTGGGCGTCGCGATCAGCCGCGGCCTCAGCGCGCCGCTGGACCGCCTCGCGGCGGCCGCACGGGCCGTCGGCGCCCGCGACTTCGGCCAGCGGGTGGCGCCGGCGGGCAGCGCCGAGCTCGTCGCCGTGGCGCACGCGTTCAACGACATGGCGGCCGACCTGCAGCGGGCCGAGCGGCTGCGGCGCGACCTCGTGGCCGACGTGGCCCACGAGCTGCGGACGCCGCTCACGGTCCTGCAGGGCAACCTCCAGGCGATGCTCGACGGCGTGTACCCCATCGATGCCGCCGAGGTCGGCCGGCTGCACGATCAGACCCGGGTCCTGTCGCGGCTGGTCGACGACCTCCACGCCCTGGCGCAGGCCGAGGCGGGCCAGCTCGTGCTCGACCGCCGGCCTACCGATGTGGCGGGGTTCGTCGAGGGCGTCGTCGCGGCGTTCGCGCCGGCGGCCGCCGCGGCCGGCGTCGACCTCGCGGGCGACGTGGCGCCCCGGCTGCCGCGCATGGCCGTGGACCCGCTGCGCATGGCCCAGGTCGTGCAGAACCTCGTGGCCAACGCGCTGCGCCACACCCCGGCCGGCGGCCGGGTGGTGGTGGCCGGACGGGCGGACGGCCGGGACGTGGCGATCGAGGTGCGCGACACCGGCGAGGGCATCGCCGCCGAGGATCTCGGGCGCGTGTTCGAGCGCTTCTACCGCGCCGACCGCGCGCGGGCGCGCGCGAGCGGCGGCACCGGCCTGGGCCTGGCGATCGCGCGCGCGATCGTCCAGGCCCACGGCGGCACGATCGAGGCCGCCAGCGCCGGCGTGCCCGGGGAGGGCACCGTGTTCACGGTGCGCGTCCCGACGGCGGGGGCTTGACCGGAAGGCCGTTCCCCTGCCGGGCCTCAGCCGCCCCGATTGCCCTTGAGCAGCCGCTCGAGGATGCTCATCCCGACCTTGGTGGCCTCGCCGGCCAGGCTCCCGTCGCCGTCCTGGTCCAGCATGCCGGTCAGCCCGCCGGACGGGCGGGCAGGCGGCGCCGTCTCGGCACGCGGCAGCGGGAGCTCCTGGATCCGCGTCTCCTGCTCGTTGAGGTAGCCGGTCAGGGCGCCGGGGTCGAACCCCTGCTGGCGCTGCTGCCGGCCGAGGTAGGCCAGGACGATCGGCGCGAGCAGCGGCAGCAGCCGCGACAAGAGGCTGGCATCGACGCCCGTGTGCTGGCTGACCTCGTCGACCGTGGCCTGCTGCGCCCTGCGCCCGCCGAGCACGTGCCCGAGGATCGCCGTGCCGTCCTGGAGGTCGCCGCCCTGGGCGACGTAGCCGACGAGGTCGTCGAGCAGGCCGCCGTCGTGGTCCCGGGCCAGCGCGTCGTGCAGCGACGTGGCGCCGTCGGGCGCGTCGGCGTTGCGCGACAACGCGGTGACGAGCATCGGCAGGGCGACGCGGATGGCCTGGTCGGCCGTGCGCTCGTCCACACCGAGCTGCTGGGCGATCTGCCCGCCGGCGCTGCCGCCCATCTGTTCGAGGAGGATGTCCATCATGGTCATGGGAGGTTTCCTTTCGTGGGGCGGTGAACGGCCCTGCCGTTCACAGGTTCTCGGGCGCGGCGCGCAACGCCGGGGGCCCGTCGGGGGTTTTAGGAAGTGGAGCACCGCGCATTCGCCGGTGCCCATCCGCCTGAATGATCCCGTCCAAGGAGAAGATCATGATTACCAGCTTGATCGTATGGATCATCGTCGGGGCCATCGCCGGCTGGCTGGCCGGCTACGCGATGACCCGCAACACCGCCTTCAACCTCATGGACGTCATCCTGGGCATGGTCGGCTCGCTGGTCGGTGGCTGGCTGGGCTCGCGGGTGCTCGGCACGTCGCTGGAGGGCATCAGCCTCATGTCCATCCTGTGGGCCTTCGTCGGCGCCCTCATCGTGGCGTTCATCTACAAGATGGTCACCGGACGCTCGGCGCAGTAGCCTCGACAACCTTCGCGAGAGCGTGGAAGGGGCGCGGCCCGCGGGGCCGCGCCCCCTTCTTGCCCGTCGCTCTCGACCCGGGGTGCTGCTGCTCGGCCGGCGCGCCGGCCGAGCCCGACGTCACTTGGGCGGCAGCACCAGGACCTGGCCGGGGTAGATCAGGTTCGGGTTCTTGATCTTGTCCTTGTTGGCCTCGAAGATCTCGGGCCAGCGGCCGGCGCGGCCGAGCATGCGCTGCGCGATGTGGCTGAGCGTGTCGCCGCGCTGCACCGTGTAGGTGGGCTGGGCGGTCGCCGTGTGGGTCTGCGCCTGCGCGGCCAGCTCGGCCTCGAGCTTGCGGCGCATCTCCTCCATCTCGCGCTGCTGCGCGGCGAGCTGCTGCTTGAGGCTCTCCTCGCGCGCCGCGCGCTGCGCCTTGTCGATCTCCATGGCGCGGCGCCGCATCTCGGCCTGCAGGTCGATGGCCTTGACCTGCGCCTTCGCCTGCTCCTTGGCCTGGGTGGGCGCCACCGGCCCCTTGGGGGCCGTGGCCTTGGCGGCTTCCTGCGCCTTCTTCAGCTCCTCCGCCTTCTTGGCGGCCGCGCGCTTGGGCGCGGTGCCGGGCAAGGGGGTGTTCAGGGCGTCGATGATCTTGCCGAAAATGCTGTCTGCCATCGTTTGACTCCTTGTGACATCGATGCGAGCCCGTCGCCCCGGATGGACGGACCGGGCCGTAACCTTCTCAGACCACACCGACTGGCGCGTGAAACGCGCCCTTACATTATCGTCCGTCGTGCCGCGGTTTACCAAACCGATACCGGGGACCGATCCGACAGGCGCCGGGTCAGTCGGAGGCCCGGTCGGCGGGCGGGGCGTCGGTGAGCGCGTGCGCCCACACGTCGGCGATGGTGTCGACCGGGACGAACGTCAGGCGCGCGCGGGCCTCGGCCGGGACCTCCTCGAGGTCGGGCTCGTTGCGGCGCGGCAGGATCACGGTCGTCAGCCCCGCGCGGTGCGCGGCCAGCACCTTCTCGCGGATGCCGCCCACCGGCAGCACCTTGCCGCGCAGCGTGATCTCGCCCGTCATGCCGACGTCCGGCCGCACCGGGCGCCGAGTCAGCAGCGACGCCAGCGCGGTGGCCATGGCCACGCCGGCCGACGGGCCGTCCTTCGGCGTCGCGCCGGCCGGCACGTGGACGTGCAGGTCGTGCCCGGCGAAGAAGTCGGGCCCGACCCCAAGGTCGGCCGCGCGGGCCCGGACGTACGACAGCGCGGCCTGGGCGCTCTCGCGCATCACGTCGCCGAGCTGGCCCGTCACGATGAAGCCCTTGGCGCCGGGCGCCGCGCTGGCCTCGATGAACAGCACGTCGCCGCCGTACGGCGTGAACGCCAGTCCGGTCGCCACGCCGGGGATGGCGGTGCGCTCGGCCACCTCCGACTCGAACCGCGGCGCGCCGAGGTGGCCGCGCAGGTCGTCGGCGCCGACCACGACGGCTTCCGTGGCGCCCTCGGCGACGCGCACCGCGACCTTGCGGCAGACCTTGCCGAGCTCGCGCTCGAGGTTGCGCACGCCGGCCTCGCGGGTGTAGAGCCGGACGACGCGCAGGAGCGCGTCATCGGTGAACGCCATCTCGTCGGGCCGCAGGCCGTTCTCGGCGAGCTGGCGCGGCACCAGGAACCCGCGCGCGATGTGCACCTTGTCGTGCTCGGTGTAGCCCGAGAGCTCGATGATCTCCATGCGGTCGCGCAGCGGCCCGCTCACCTGGCCGAGGACGTTGCCGGTGGCGATGAACAGGACGTCCGACAGGTCGAACGGCACGTCGAGGTAGAGGTCGCGGAACTCGCGGTTCTGCTGCGGGTCGAGCACCTCGAGCAGCGCGCTTTCGGGGTCGCCCCGGAAGCTGGCGCCGACCTTGTCGATCTCGTCGAGCATGAACACCGGGTTGCGCGTGCCGGCGCGCTTGAGCCCCTGGATGATGCGGCCGGGCAGCGCGCCGATGTAGGTGCGCCGGTGGCCGCGGATCTCGGCCTCGTCGCGCAGGCCGCCGAGGCTCATGCGGATGAACGACCGCCCGAGCGCGCGCGCGATCGACCGGCCGAGGCTGGTCTTGCCGACGCCGGGCGGCCCGACGAAGGCGAGGATGCCGCCGCCGGCGCGGTGGTCGGCGCCCTCGGCCAGGCGCTCGCGCCGCAGCTTCTGCACGGCCAGGAACTCGAGGATGCGGGCCTTGATGTCGTCGAGGTCGAAGTGGTCCTCGTCGAGCACCTGCCGGGCGTGCGCGATGTCGAGGTTGTCGTCGGTGGTGGTGCTCCACGGCAGGCTGACCATCCAGTCGAGGTAGGTCCGGATCACGCCGTACTCGGCGGACGCCTCGGGGATGCCCTTCAGCCGCCCGAGCTCGCGCAGCGCCTCGCGCTCGGCCTCGTCGTTCATCTTGCAGGCGCGGATGCGCTCCTCGAGCTGGTCGAGCTCGGCGAGGCTCTCGTCGGTCTCGCCCAGCTCGCGCTGGATCGCCTTGAGCTGCTGGCGCAGGAAGTACTCGCGCTGGACCTTCTCGATCTCGCCGCGCGCCTCCTGCTGGATCTGCCGCCCGAGCTCGAGCACCTCGAGCTCGCGCGACAGGTGCGAGACGAGGGCGCGCATGCGCATCTCGACCGACTCCATCTCGAGGAACTTCTGCGCCTCGGGCACCGGCATCCGGATGTTGGCCGCGATGAAGTAGGCCAGCGCCCGCGGGTCCTCCATGTTCTGGATGGCGCCGAGGAGCTCCTCGGGCAGATAGGGCACCAGGTTGACCAGGCGCCCGAACAGCTCGCTGACGTTGCGCATCAGCGCCTCGATCTCGAGCGTCGGCTCGAACGCGTCGCCGAGCACGGTCACCCGCGCGCGCAGGTACGGCTCGGTGCCCACCCATTCCTCGACGCGCACGCGGTTCAGCCCCTGCACGAACAGGCCGATGTTGCCGTCGTTGCTCTTGACCATGCGGTGGATGTAGGCCGCGGTGCCGACGGTGTGGATGCCTTCGGGCCCGGGCTCCTCGACCTCGGGGTCGCGCATGGCGACGAGGCCGATCACGCGGTCGCCGACCGCCGCCTCGTCGATCAGGCGGATCGAGCGGGCCTGGCCGACCGTGAGCGGCAGGAAGCTGAGCGGGAACACCACGACGTTGCGCAGCGGGAGGATCGGCAGGACGTCGGGGATCGTGGGCCCGTCGTCGCCGGCGCGCTCCGGCTTCGGCGCCGGCGGGGCGTCTCGGTCGGCCCGCTTCGCGCGGGCCGCGCCCGCGGGCGGGGGCTGGGGGGCGCCGGCAGGGTCGGTGAGGAGGAGCGCGCGGGGTCGGCGCGGGCCGGTCATGCCTGGCTTTTGGGGACGCGCACGACGATGAAGCCGTCGCGGTAGGACGTCTCGACGGCGCTCGGGTCGGCCTTCCACGGCACGTCGACCTCGGTGGCGAAGTGGCCGCCGGCGATCTCGACCTGCTGGCACGCGGTGCGCGGGCCGAACGCGGTGTCGAGCCGGCGCACGCCGGAGATCGTCAGGTGGCGCTCGCCGACGTCGACGTCGAAGTCGCCGCGGCCGAGCCCGGCCACCTCGACCTGCACGATCATCCCGGCGTCGGTCTGGAAGACGTTGGTGGGGGGGCGCCAGCGGTACTGGCCGGGCGACCGGGCAGCCAGCGAGAGCCGGTACGGGCGGCTCTCGATGCGCTCGGGATAAGTGAGCTGGCGACCGATGTCGTGTGCCTTCATGGCTGCAAGGCCTCCTGGACCCATCTCGTTCGACGCAGGCGCGCGGGCGACGTGTCCCTGCCGCCGCGGTTGGCCGGCGTCGTCGGCAGGTGTGACCGGCGCACTATACCACAACCGTTCCGGTGCGATCAACCGGCTCGGGACCCGTGCGGCGCGCGCCGCGCACGGGCGCGCCGGAGGATGGCGTGGCGGCCGCGGCCGCCCCTCGTCACGCCCCGCACGCCGCCGCGCGCAGGTGGTCGGCGCCCCGCACGACCTCGTCGGGCGTCAGGTACCAGTCGAACTCGCACGTCCGGACCGCATCCACCGGCAGCCGCGTCCCGATGGCGGCGAAGTCGAGGGTGCCCATGCCGGCGGCGAGGTGGTCGCGCAAGCCCGCGACGTCGTGGAAGTGCACGCCGACCCAGCGGTCGCCGACCGCCGCGAACCAGTCGTCGAACGCCACGCGCCCGAGGTTGACCTGCGCGCCGACGTGGCCGGTGTCGAGCCACGCGCCGAGGCCGGGCTCGGCGACGGCGTCGAGGACGGCGCGCATGCCGGCCGGCCCGGGGGCATCCGTCGGGTGGTAGCCGGTCTCGAGCCCGATGCGGATCCCGAGGGCGCCCGCCCGGGCCACCGCCGGCGCCACGGCCTCGACGATGGCGTCGACGGCGGCCGGCTCGGCCGCGGCGAGCGCCGCGTCGAGGCGCGCCAGCGCCGCGCCGTAGGCCGCGCTCGCGGCCTGGCCGGCGCGGTAACGGCTGTCGACCTCGAACGCGAGCTTGCGGAGGTGCGCGCGGTGACCGGCGGCGGTGCTGCCCGCGTGCCCCACGGGGCCCGCGTGCACGACGACCGCCCTTGCGCCGAGCCGGGCCGCGGTCTCGACGGTGGCGCACAGGGCGCGGCCGGCGCGCCGGCGGCGGCCGGCGTCGGCGGCGGTCAACGGCTCGGCCTCCGGCGCGGCGGGGCACGGGTGATGGACGGCGGCGATGCGGTGCGACCGGGGGTCGACGGTGGCGAGCGCCGCGGGCGTGACGTCGTGGCTGAGCTCGAAGCACGTGAAGCCCATCCGGGCGCCGGCAGCGAAGAACGGGCGGAGGTCGCCGGGGTCGTCCCAGCGCTGGAACCACATCGACGACAGCGCGAGCGGCGGCAGGCGGGTCATGTGCGGCGGGGCTCCGCCCGCCGGCACCGCCGCGCCGCGGCCAGCCGGCCGATCGTCAGCGAAACCATGCCATGGCCGCCAGCCCGACGACCCAGCAGTAGACCGCGAACGCGTACATCGGCGCGCGCCGCAGGTAGCCGAGCAGCCAGTCGATCGACGCCCACCCGACGGCGAACGCCGCGACGAACCCGGCCGCCAGCGCGACGACCTCGCCCGGCGCGGCGGGTCCGCTCGCCCGCTCGAGCGCCTCGACGACGCCGGCGCCGAGGATGGCGGGCGTGCCGAGCAGGAAGCTGAAGCGGGCGGCGCGCTCGCGGGTGAGGCCCGTCACCTGCCCCACGGCGATGGTCGCCCCCGAGCGCGAGATGCCCGGCAGGAGCGAGACCGCCTGCGCCACCCCGATCGCGAGCGACTGGCCGAGGCCGAGGGCGTCGTGGTGCGAGGTCGAGCCGTCCGCGGGGGCCGCGCCGCGGCCACGGTCGCCCGCCCCGTTGTCCGCCCCGCCGGCGGCGCGCCCGTGCGGCGTGCTGGCCGCACCCGCGCGCCGCCGCGCCACCGCCGCCGCGATGGGCTCGGCGGCGACGAGGAGCAGCCCGTTGACGATGAGCTGCGCGCCGGACTCGCGGGCCATCGCCGACAGGTCGCCGGCCAGGAGGCCCGCGTAGTACGACCGGAAGCCGATGCCGGCGACCGCGACGGGGATGGACGCCAGGACGATGAGCGCGAGCGTCCGGGCGTCGGCGTCGCCCCACGGGTCGCCCGCGCGCACGCCGCGCCAGGCGCCGGTCAAGAGGCGCATCCAGTCGGCGCGGAAGTAGGCCAGGACGGCCAGACCGGTGGCGATGTGCACGGCGACGTCGAACGACAGCGGCGCGTGCCAGCCCAGGGCCGCCGGCACGACGATGAGGTGGGCGCTGCTGGAGATCGGGAGGAACTCGGTGGCGCCCTGGAGGGCGCCCAGGACGACGGCCTCGAGGAGCCCCATCAGGCGCGCTCGAAGGGATCGTACAGCCGCCGGTACTCCTGCAGGGCGTAGCGGTCGGTCATGCCGGCGAGGTAGTCGACGATCACGCGGTAGGCCTCGGGGGTGAGCACGCCGCCGGGCCGGATGTCGGGCTGGGCGGCGCGGATGGTGGCTAGGGTCGGGTCGGGGAGCTGGCGGTAGTCGGCCTCGAACGCCTCGAAGAGCTGCTGCAGCACGCGCTCGGCCTTGTGGAACATGCGCACGACGCGGTAGTGGCGATACAGCCTGGCGTACAGGAAGTCCTTGAGCTCGCGCTGCATGCGCCGCATGTCGTCGGAGATGGCCATGAGGTCCGACGGGGCGCGCCGGACGTCGTCGGCGGTGCGCGGGTCGGCCTGCGCGATGCGCTCGGCGCTGGTGTAGACCAGGTCGGAGATGAGCAGGTCGATGACGCGCCGGATGGCCTTGTGGCGGCGCAGCTCGGCGTCGGCGTCGTCGACGCCCGCGACGGCCCGCTGCCAGAGCTCGAGGCGCCCGAGCTCGGGCATGTCCATCGCGATCATCCCGCTGCGCAGGCCGTCGTCGAGGTCGTGCGCGCTGTAGGTCAGCTCGTCGGCGAAGTTGACGATCTGGGCCTCGAGCGACGCGCGCCAGTCGGGGAGGTACGGCGCCATCCAGTCGGCGTGGACGGCGTCGTACTCGGTGGCGTGCTTGACGATGCCCTCGCGCGACTCCCACGTGAGGTTGAGCCCGCGGAAGCCGCTCCAGCGCTGCTCGAGCTTCTCGACGATGCGCAGCGACTGCAGCGTGTGGTTGAACCCGCGCCCGGTGTTGGCCGGGTCCTTGGGGTCGAGTCCGAGCCGCTCGAGCACCAGGCGGTCGAGCGTGGCCTCGCCGCTGTGCCCGAACGGCGAGTGGCCGAGGTCGTGCGCCAGCGTGATGGTCTCGACGAGGTCGGTGTTGGCGCCGAGGGCGCGGGCGATGGTGCGGGCGATCTGCGCGGCCTCGAAGGTGTGGGTCAGCCGCGTGCGGTAGTAGTCGCCCTCGTAGTTGACGAAGACCTGGGTCTTGTACTGCAGGCGCCGGAAGGCCGTGGTGTGGATGATCCGGTCGCGGTCTTTCTGGAACTCGGTGCGGTAGGGGTGGGTATCGCTGGGGTGCGCCCGCCCGCGGCTGGTGATCGACTTCTCGGCGTACGGCGCGAGCCAGGCCGCTTCGCCGGCTTCGAGCAGCACGCGGCTGCGGGGGGGCGGCGTCGAGGAAGGGGGCGGGATGGCGGCAGGCTGGGTCATTGGGGCTCCGTCGAGCGCGCGGGCGCGGGGTCTCGCTTGGCCGCGGCGGGGCGGCCACGGGCGCGTCATTATAGCGCGCGGGCGGCGCGAAATTTGCGCCTCGAGCGGCAGTCCCGATATCCTGTGGCCGCGCGCGCGCCGGACCGGACGGCGGCGCGGGCCCGCGCGACGCGCCAGCCCGACCCCACACCCCCCGCGAGGACTCTCGACCCATGTGCGGCATCTTCGGCATCGTAGCGGACCGTGAGTCCGACATCGGCGACATCCTGGTCGAGGCCGGCAAGCGGCTGGCCTACCGGGGCTACGACTCGGTCGGCAGCGCGGTCGTCGGCGCCGACGGGGCGATCGACCTGCGCAAGGACGTCGGCAAGATCGACGCGGTCAGCGAGGCGCTCGGCATGCGGCGCATGCGCGGCCTGCGCGGCATCGCGCAGCTCCGGTGGGCGACGTTCGGCGCGCCGAGCCGGGCCAACGCCCAGCCGCACCTCGACTGCGACGGCGACCTGGTGGGGGCGCACAACGGCAACGTCGTCAACCACGTGATGCTGCGGCGGCGGTTCGTCGAGGCCGGCCACACGGTGCGCGGCGACAACGACGGCGAGAGCTGCGTGCACGCGGTCGAGGCGCATCTCGACGCGGGCGCCGACATGGTCGAGGCGATCCGCCGGGCCTACGCCGACCTCGACGGCGACTACGCGTTCGTCATCACGGGGCGCGGCGAGAACGTGCTGTACGCGATCAAGAAGGGCTCGGGGCTGGTGGCGGGCATCGGCGACGGCTTCACGTGCGTGTCGTCGGACCTGCCGTCGCTCCTGCCGCTGACGCGCGACATCGTGCGGCTGCAGGACGGCGAGATCGTGGTGCTGCGCCCGGGCGGGGTCGAGGTGCGGCGGGTGGACACCGGGGCGGTGGTGGCGCGCGAGGTCGAGGCCTACGCGGGCGCGATGGACGCGGCCGAGAAGGGCGGCTACGCACACTTCATGCTCAAGGAGATCCACGAGCAGCCGAAGGTGGCGGCGGAGCTGCTGCACCTCCTGCGCGACTCGGCGGACGTGCACCGGGTGGTCGACATCATGCGCTCGGCCGACCGGTTGTACTTCGTGGGCTGCGGGACGTCGTACCACGCCTGCCTCCTGGGGGCCTACTACTGGAACCAGATCGCCGGGCGGCTGGCGATCCCGATGCTGCCGGGCCAGTTCATCGAGCAGGCGTCGGCGAGCCTCGACCCGCGGGCGGCGGTGCTCTTCGTCAGCCAGAGCGGCGAGACCAAGGACGTGCTGAGCGCGCTGAACGTGGCGCGCGACAAGGCGGTGCGGCTGCTGGGGATGTGCAACGTCATCGGCTCGACGCTGATGCACGTGACCGAGGCGTACCTGCCGCTGGCGTGCGGCTACGAGATCAGCGTGCCGGCGACCAAGACGTTCATGAACCAGGCGCTGCTGTTCCACTACCTGGCGCGCGCGGTGGCGGGCAAGGACGTGGCGGCGCTGGACGCGGTGCCGGACCTGATCGAGCGGGCCATCGCCGAGACCGAGGCGCCGGCCGAGGCGGTGGCGCGGCGGCTGGCGGGGTGGGACTCGCTGTACTACCTGGGCTACGGGCTGACGGAGGCGATCGCGCTCGAGGGGGCCCTCAAGCTCAAGGAGATCACCTACGCGCACTGCGAGGGCATGTTCAGCTCGGAGTTCAAGCACGGGCCGCTCTCGGCGGTGTTCGACGGGTTTCCGGTGGTGTTCTTCACGGCGCCGGGCGACGAGGCGATGATGACGAACCACGTCCACGAGGTGACGTGCCGCGGCGGCCACGCGATCGCGGTGGCCGAGGACCACGCGGAGTTCCGCCAGAACGTCGGCGCGTACCTGGCGGTGCCGCGGTCGGACCGGATGCTGTTCCCGCTGCTCGCCACGGTGCCGGCGCAGCTCGTGGCCTACCACATGAGCCTGGCGCGCGGGCTGGACCCGGACTTCCCGCGCAACCTGAGCAAGACGCTGACGGTGGATTGAGGCGGGCGGCGCCGGGCCGTAGACGCGGCGCCCGCCCGGCAGCGAACACGGAGGTGACGGGATGGACCAGCTCAAGCACTATGCCGTCGAACGGCTGGCGGCCGGCGCGGACGCGGTCGCGGCGCTGGCCCGCGGCGTGTCGGACGCGCAGGCGCGCTGGCGGCCGGCGCCGGACGCGTGGTCGCTGCTCGAGGTGATCTGCCACCTCGGGGACGAGGAGGCCGAGGACTTCCGGACGCGGCTGGGCTGCCTGCTCGCGGTCCCGGCCGCGCCGTTCCCGTCGATCGACCCGCAGGGCTGGGTGACGGCCCGGGGCTACAACGACCGCGACCCGGCGGCGGCGCTGGCGCGGTTCCTGGCGGAGCGGCAACAGTCGCTGGACTGGCTGACGGGCCTCGACCGGCCGGACTGGGAGGCGGGCGTCGACCACCCGGCGGCGGGCCGGGTGACGGCGGGCGGGATGCTCGCGGCCTGGGTGGCGCACGACATGCTGCACATCCGTCAGCTCAACGAGCTGCACTGGCAGCACATGGCCACGTGGGCGCCGGCGATGGCGCAGGACTACGCGGGGGGGTGGTGAGGGGCGCGGTGGCGCTGTCTGGTCATTCGCGGCGTGAATGATTGTCATTCAAGCGATGCATGCACCAGCCCTTCCCCGGCTTGTGGCCGACAGCCTCGCCGAGCGCATGGGCATCATGCCCGCGGTGGTGGTGACCGGCGCGCGGCAGACCGGCAAGAGCACCCTGGCACAGGCGATCGGATCGGCCAACCGCCGCTACTTCTCGCGCGACGACCTCGACACCGTTGACGCGGCACGACGGCGGGTGTTTCGTCGAGGCGCCGGGTCAAGTCGGCAAGGGCTCGGCGTTCGATCATCCCTGCAATTGTGGTAGCATGCTCCCGGATTTGCATGGTTACGGGGCGGCCAAGTGGGTCGTGTCCCGCTACCGGTGGCGGTGGGGGACGTAAGCAGGGTCAGATCCGAACCTGTCGGGCCGTCGCGGCCTCCAATCGAGCAGGACTGCCTCATGTTTCGCCGCATCGCCGCAGGCTGTGCCGGCATCGCCGCCATGATCTTCCTGTGCACGGCCGTCACCCTGGCGAGCGTCTATGTCTCGTCGTCGCGGCTGTTGTCGTCGCTGCCCGAGGCGCCGATCCGCGTCGACGGCGACTGCCCGCGCGAGGCGGTGCTGGCGTACGTCAAGGACGGCCGGGTGGCGCGCATGAACCGGATCCTTGCGCCGCTGGAGGCGTTCTCGAGCGGGAGCGCGGGCGACCGGCTGGACCGGCTCCATGCGATCGACATCGCGGCCGTGCGTGCCGGCCGCAACGCGGTGTTGGCGGAGGACGTGCCGGCGTGCCTCGAGGAGCTGCGCGCCGCGGAGGTCGACATGGCGGACCTGGTGATCGACGTGATGGCGCACGTCCAGAGCACGACGCGGGGCGGCAATGGCGTGCGCGGATTCTACGGCACGGTCACCGGGATCACGGCGATGATCAGGGGCATCCGGCCGCGTCTCGACCGCATGCGAGACGGCTGGGACGCGCTCGGCAAGCGGCTGGGCATCGACTTCGAGGCGTTGGAGGAGGGCTCGGGCGCGTCGGGGGTCGGCGGGCCCGAGCTCGGCCCGTGATAGAGACGGCGGGTGAGCGTGGGACCACCCCAACGCCGGCTCTGCATGTCGATCCACGGCTGCGGGAACCCATCGACCCTGGCCGACGTTGGAATGGGCTGGGACCACGAGGATCCCGCGACCCATGCTCCAACTCAGGCTCACGTTCGACGACCCGACCGGTGGCCGACCGCCACCGCCGCCTGCTGCCTGCCCGCGCCCGGGGTGCGGCGGGCGTGTCCGGCATTGGCAGTCGGTCGTCAAGCGGGTGCGGGGAGCGGCGGGCGGCGTGGCGACCGCGGAACGCTACGTCTGCCTGGACTGCCGGCGGACGTTCCGGGTGTATCCGGAAGGGATCGACCGCGGAACGGTGCCGACGGCGGCGAAGCGCTGGGCGGCGGCGCTTCACGACCTCGGGCTGCCGTACCGCGACGTCAGCCGCGCCCTGGCGGTGCTCGGGGTGACGCTCGGCAAGAGCAGGGTGCAGACGCTCGCCAGGCCGCTGGTGGGCGCTGGGCAGCCCCGGCCGGGATGGCTCGGCGCGCTGTTGGAGCGGGTCGAGATCGAGGGCGAGGGTTCGGACGCGGGAGCAGCTGCGGACGCGGGCGCAGGTGCGGGTGCAGCCGGGGGCGAAGGCACGGGTGCGGTTGTACGCGACGCCACGGGCGACGGTGCGCCGGCGACCGCGCACGGGCACGGCGACGGCGGCCAGGCCGAGCGGCGGGCATGGGTGTGGATCCAGGGCCGGCGGCACGCGTTGCGGCGGGTCGTGGACGCCTCCGGGCGGGCGGTGCTGGTCGTCGACGGCGTCGCGCGCGACCTGTTCTACGTCGTGGACGCGTGGGCGGGGGCCATGCTGGCGGAGCACGGCGTGCACGCGGCGGTGGGCTACTTCGGCGACGCGGGCCGGCGCCGCGACGGCGCGCCGTCGCGCATCCTCGTTGGCGGGATCGGTTGGGATGTTGCCGTTCGGGCGGGGGACAGCGCCCAGGCGTCTGGGCTCGATCCGATCGGGATGGAGCGCGCCGTCGTCGCGGCGGCCGGTGATCAGGACGGGGGTGGCCCGACCGCGTCGATCCTGTGGTTCGGTGCGCCCTCGCCCCCAGGCCATCCGCGCTCGTTGTGGTCGACGGCGGCAGCGACGCCGCGGGGTTGGGCGCATCGCGGCGGAGGCCGCGTACCCGGCGAC
>WBZR01000177.1_pt1 | contig 109953 bp, 109 predicted proteins | sample 5204231 | NCBI WGS metagenome assembly WBZR01 (sample SAMN12412403, study PRJNA552823) | activated sludge metagenome | isolation source: activated sludge from anammox sidestream of wastewater treatment plant... | place: USA: Virginia | collected 2017-08
CCGGATTCGATAAGACTCCAATACCTCCCTTGACAGCTTCCTTCCGTCATCTTTCATGCTCCTATTTTACAACATTTTATCTAGCAATGAAACTAATTATTAACTTAATTAATGCAACAATCTATATCTTCTACCACAGCACGATTATAGCCCTTAAACCCGTGTTGCTATTGGCGGTTTATTGAAGACCCATTCACGCATCAGTATCTCTTGTTTCACCAGATTGAAGATTTCTTGTAATTGTGCTTCATCGGGGACGTACTGAACCTTTATGCTTTTCATCATCTCAAAACCGCAGTCCTTTAATATGTCTTCCACATGGGTAACTGCCTGACCTCCCCAACCATACGAACCAAAGGCCAGCCCGATTCTGTTTTTTGGAGACAAACCTTTTAAGTAGGTCAGAAAACCCGCTACGGTCGGCAACATATTGCTGTTTAAGGTAGGCGAGCCAACACAAATAAATCTGGTGGTCAATACGTCAGCAACAATATCCGAAATATGACTATGCCTGAGACTTGCCATTTTTACGGGAATCCCATGAGATTCAAATACTTCCTGTAAAATACCGGCAATTTTCTCTGTAGACTTCCACATGGTATCATAAATTATCAGGCATTTATTCTCAACCTGATTGGAAGCCCATTTTTTATATTCTTCTACAATGGTCTTTACATGCGAACGCCAGACAATCCCATGGCTTGGAGCAATCATGTCAATCTTTAATGGGGTAACGGCATCCATGGCCTTTTGTACCTGGCTCGAATAAGGCAAAACAATATTTGCGTAATATTTTTCAGCCTCATCAATAACGATACCAAGAGGATATTCATCGTCAAATCTTTCAGACGATGCAATATGCTGCCCAAAAGCATCGTTTGAAAAAAGAATTCCGTCTTCAGTCAGATAACTCACCATGTTGTCCGGCCAGTGTACCAGCGGAGTAAGAACAAATTTGATATTTTTCTTACCAAGAGAGATGGTTTCATCAGACTTGACAATTTTAAAATTCCAGTCATTCCTCTTGTAGTGAGCCAGCAATCCTTTCTGCCCAAGTGGCGAGGTAATAAGGGTGGCATTTTTTGCGGTTTTTGTAAGAAGCGGGAAACTACCTGAATGGTCCATCTCTACGTGGTTTGAAATAATGTAATGAATGTCTGCTGGATCGATGAGAGACGACAGCCTCTTTATCATTTTGTCATAGAGATAGGGCCTTACACCGTCAATTAAGGTAATTTTTTCATCAAGGATCAGATACGAATTATAGGTTGATCCCCGTTGAGTTGCATATCCATGGAAATTTCTTAATTCCCAGTCAACCTCTCCAACCCAATAAACGCCTTCTTTTAGTTTAATTGGATTCATACGTCTTCCTCCCTTAACATAAAAGCCACAAATGCCGCGTATAGTATCTTTACCCGCAGGCATTCCATAAGCGATCACCTATGAAGTTAAATATTAGCAAATCATGGTATGAATAGGAAACAAAATAAAGGTGAAAGCGCTCTATGCTTTCATTTGGACAATTTTTTTTCTGTGGATTTTGCTGTCTGCAAGACATCACCCTCTATCCATTGGTAAGTAATGCCTCTGCAATACGTATATCTTCAGGGGTGGTAATTTTAATATTGTCATCTGTGCCGGGGACAATCTCTACCCGGTAACCTGCCTTTTCTACCATTTCCGCATCATCCGTAAATTCCCTCTCTTCGGTTTTAAATTGACCGAAGACTTTTAGAATAAGTTCTCTGTTAAATCCCTGAGGGGTTTGTGCCATCCACAGATTATTCCTTGGGATAGTTTGCCGGATGCATAAATTACCTGATGCTTCTTTGACCGTGGCCTTCATGGGTGCAGCAAGGATTGCGGCGTGAGATTCTTTTGCCTTGCTTATCACGGTCTCGATATGCTCTTTTCTTACGAGTGGTCTTACAATGTCATGAATCAGTACGACTTCGGCGTCAGTTTCAGTCTGGCAGAGTCCGTTATACACGCTATCCTGCCGTCTTTTCCCGCCAGGAACAATTTTCTTAACTTTATGAGCAATCAGGGTATTTTGCCATTGATCGCGAAGAGACGGGATTTCAGTTTGGCCAACGACGAGGATGATTTCGCCAACTGTTTCGATTTGAGAAAAGCGTTCAATCGTATAAAGAAAGATGGGTTTACCCCGTATTTGCAGGAAGGGTTTTTTAACGGATCCGCCCATACGTAATCCAAGTCCTGCTCCGACTAATACAACGGATACGTTCATGTTACATCCGCGAGTAATTCATTAAAAAAAGCAAAGTGCTCGAAATTTCCATAACCTTTGGCTTATGCCCCGTGTGTTGAATCGTGCTAAACCCTTTCATAGGGATAAAAGAGCTTTTTGTATTCATCCTGGGCGAAACGGTCTGTCATTCCGGCAATATAGTCACACACTGCCTGATAAAGACCGGCTTCTTCTATCCATTTTTGATATTCAACGGGAAGTTGTTTGGGATTTTTAATAAATGCAATAAAGAGTTCTTCCAGAAATCGCTTTGCTTTATCAGCCATCCGGGCTACCCGGTAATGCTGATAAACATGTTTAAAAAGAAATTCCTGAAGTTTTTTTTTCTGCTCGGACAGGAGGGGGGAAAAAGACACAATCAGACCGGGATACGCTCTAACATCCCGGATCGTATCGATACCCTCTTGTTTAATCCTGAACATCGTGTGTTCAATGAGATCGGTGACTTCAAGATTAATGAGCGTCTTGATCGTTTGAGCAATAACGATATTGCGATCGCAAATTGCATATTTTTGTTTCACTTTTTTCTGTGTCTCCCGCCACAAATCAACCACCTGCAGATCATCGTCCGTGATAATACCCGCCTTCAGGCTATCATCCAGATCGTGGTTGTCGTAAGCAATGGAGTCTGCTTTATCCACGATTTGCGCCTCCAGCAGTGGCTGCTCGTTGACACGATACTCGGTTGCGACTGAGACATTATTGTAAGGAGACTTATGTTTGACTATGGATTCCTTGAGTTCCCATGACAAATTCAGCCCGGGGAAATCGGGATATTTACGCTCAAGGATATCAACAACTCGCAGCCCGTGGAGATTGTGCTCAAACCCCCCGTGCCCTTCCATGAGTTTTTTTAAAGCGTCCTCGCCTGAATGTCCAAAGGGTGTGTGTCCTAAATCATGGGCAAGGGAAATGGCTTCCGCAATATCCTCGTTCAGATTCAATACCCGCGCAATGCTTCGTGCGATCTGCGAAACTTCCATGGTATGGGTCAATCGGGTACGGTAATAATCCCCTTCATGATTCACAAATACCTGGGTCTTGTATTCAAGTCTCCGAAAGGCCGTGGAGTGAATGATGCGGTCCCGGTCTCTCTGATAAACACTGCGGTACGGATGCTCCTCTTCGGGATACTTCCTGCCGCGTGAATCTTTGCTTTTCATAGCGTAAGGGGCAAGCTCCCGGTCTTCTCTCAACTCTATTTCTTTACGAGTCAGCATGTTGATAGACTGCTACACGTGTTTTTTGAATTCCTGATAGAGATCTTCCAGGGATTGCGGAATCACCTTTACCTCTGAAATGACGGGCATAAAGTTCGTGTCACCATTCCAGCGCGGCACGACATGGAGATGGAAATGACCGACAAGCCCTGCACCGGCGGGTTTTCCTAAATTCACGCCAAGGTTAAAACCCTCCGGCTTCATCATGGTTGCCAGAAGTTCCTTCATGTCTCGCGTCAGTTTCATAATTTCCAGCATCTCGTGATCAGTAAGGTCTGAAATATCAGGCTTGTGTTTGTTGGGCGCAATCATGAGATGGCCGCTGTTATAAGGGTATTTGTTAAGGATACAAAAACACTCTTTCCTTCGAACCACGAGGAGATGTTTTTCATCCTGATTATCCAGAAAAGCGTTGCAGAGGAAACAGCCATTATCTTTCGGATGTTCCTGAATATAGGCAATACGCCAAGGCGCCCAGAGATTTTTCATCGACAATTACTCATTCGTATTTAAAAAAGAGAAAGTCTGCAAGGGGGAGTGTATTATGAACCACACCCGGTACATGAAGAAGCGGTGCAACTTCCGCAACCGCCGGAACCACTGCCGGAAGCGGCGTCTCCACCGCCTTTCACCGACATTCCAAACACAGAAAATATCTTTTGGACATTTTCACTCTGGCAGGACGGACAAAACAACTTTTTCCGTTCTGAAGCACTCCGAAAATATTCGTCAAATTTCGTATTGCACTGGCTGCATTGAAAATCATATATTGGCATGGCGAACACTCCGGCACCGATAAAACTTCATCGGTTTCCCAAATAAAACTGAGGAAAATGTAACGCACTGAAAGATAATACGGATTGTTAGCGGGGCATCGTCCATTTCCACGGTGCCTATTTTGTGGGTCATAATTGATGCTCCTGACAATCTGATTCTCCTTATTTCCCAGGAATTATCTCACGACGTTGTTGTCTTCTGAGCGTCATGGTAAATAATTTTTGGGATTCACCGGTTTATCTTTTACGTAAATTTTAAAAGTAATCCCTTGTGATTTATCAGCATTCGCTGAATCAACATCTGCAATCGGCTGTCCGCGCTCCACGTAACTGCCTTCTCCCACTGCCGGGCAGCCACAAGATTCATAGATAGTGCGTATTCCATCATCATGTTTAATCACAATAACTGACATGCCGTCTCCTGCATTAGAAATTGCCTCGACGGTGCCCTTCTTTGCGGCAACAACTTTTTGTCCTGCCTCAGGCAATATATGGATACCGGAACTTTTAGCTCCATTTCTCACTTCGCCGAATGGTGACACGATGCGCCCTTTTACGGGCCATATAAAACCCCGGGACGACACACTGCCCGCAGTGTCTTTTATGGACACATAGCTTGAGCGGGAGGACAATGGAGATGATGTCTGCGATTTCCCGGAAACGGGGATAATAAGCTTCTGACCCACCTTCAGGTCTTTTGTATTCGTGGCATGGTTCGCCCCGCGAATTGCGTTCACAGATACCCCGTAATTTTTTGATATGCGCCATAGGGTATCCCCTTTCTTTACCACATAATATGTCGCCTTCTCGCTTTGAATCGGCGGTTGATACGTTTTTCTGGATTGCTGGTCTTCAAGGGACTTCATTTCACTCTTCAAAGGCGCTGGTGTCTCTGTCTTCTTCGGTTGCACGGCACAACCACCTCCGGAGATCAAGAGGAAAATAACAGAGCTGGCTTTTATCATAAAATGTATTGGAAAATTCTTTTTCATACCACTCTGGGATGATGCTCCTCTGATAAACCTGATCAGTATTCTCCGCGATTGACTGCAATTTTATCAGCACCTATGAGCAAATTCAAGCGAGAATCGTTCAAGGCTTGCGCCAACATCTTTGCTCTCTGTTTTTCGGGAGATTGTTTTACTGTCTGGAAGTATCCTGTTGGTTTTGTATTCTTTGCCGGTACTTCGCCAGTAAAGACAAGGGCTTTCATGACAATCAGTGAGTCTTCATAAAACGAAAAAGGCAACTCACCGGAGTTGCCTTTTCGCATATCTTTTCACACCTTGCCAAATAGTTACATCTGGCTTACTGCATTAGTGTTTGTGATGGCATTCACACTTGCAATCTTTGCCCTCTTTTGCGGTGTGTCCGCATTTGTCGCACTTTGCTTCGCTTGCGATAACCGTGCCAACCAATGCTGAACTTGCTGCGCCAACACCAACTACCAATGCACCAACAACCAACAGGCTATAACCAAACTTCTTCAACATTTCCTCCTCCTCCTTAAGATAGAGAAACTTGAGACAAGCCATTGAGAACACTCTCAAAATATTCGGTTTGCCTCTTCGTAATATAATATGTTACATACCCGACATAATTGCAATAAAATTATTACTCTCTCCTTGAAAATGATGTATGTTTTTGCATACACCCACAAACTATTTAACAGCGATGCCATTCACACATTAAGCTCAACAAAATCAACATGTTGCCCGTCGTAGACGTCTAATCCTTTTTCCCCTGACCTATGAGCAAATTCAAGTGAGAATCGTTCAAAGCTTGCGCCAACACCCTTGCTCTCTGTTTTTTGGGGGATTGCTTTGCTGCCCGGAAATCTCCTGTTGGTTTTGTATTTTTTGCCAGTACTTCGCAAATGAAGACAAGGGCTTTCATAGCAATCAGTGAGTCTTCATAAAACGAAAAAGGCAACTCGCCTGAGTTGCCTTTTCGCATATTTTTTTCACACCGTGCCAAATAGTTACATCTGGCTTACTGCATTAGTGTTTGTGATGGCATTCACACTTGCAATCTTTGCCCTCTGTTGCGGTGTGTCCGCATTTGTCGCACTTTGCTTCATTTGCGATAACCGTGCCAACCAATGCTGAACTTACTGCACCAACACCAACTACCAACGCACCAACAACCAACAGACTATAACCAAACTTCTTCAACATTTCCTTCTCCTCCTTAAGATAGAGAACCTGAGGCAAGCCATTGAGAACACTCTCAAGATATTCGGTTTGCCTCTTCGTAGTATAACATGTTCCATACCCGGTATAATTGCAACAAAATTATTAATCCCTCGTTGAAAATGATAGATGTTTTGCATACGCTCACAAACGATTTAGCAACGATGCCATTCATACACTAAGTTCAATAAAATCGATATTTTGTCTGTCATAGACACCCAATCCTTTTTTTCCTGCGGTGGCGATATGTTTTGCTTTTTGAAATACTGATGGGTAGTTGTTTTCCTTGCGTTTTCTATCAATGATTTCAAGACCTATCCGGTCAATGGCTACGGGGTCCGTTCCCAAAAAAAGTCGTTCCTCATTCCAGATCGTCCATGTCTTCATACTGGCGGGGCCTCCATCAAAACAGGCCTGCAATGCATCAACGATGTGCAAACGTACTTTTTCTCTGAGCGCCGGATGCGCACAGACTTCTGCTGAAGCCGGATCGCAGAAGTAAGGTGACGGATGAAATCTGGGGGTATTATTAACGGCGCCGAATGCCAGATTTTTAAGACATAAAGTTACACCTGCAATTCCATGGTCCTTCATAACCGGCACGTTAATGATGGCGCTAACGTGTTGAGTGACGATTGTGCTAAAGAGTGACCGCGCCCCATCATCCTGACGCAGGGAGAAGTCGTCATCGAGCGATTCATAATAGGTCTTTTTGTCATATCCGGCAGTTGGTTCCGTGCCATAGCAGCGAACCCCACTATTCCCCTGATTTAAAGGGAAGCCTGCAGTAATCAGATGGTAGCTAAAACGGTCCCAGATAATGATATTATTCTCCTTAACCCCTGCTGCGATGAGGCTGCGGATGATAGCATTGACAACCTCAGGCCGTGTGGAAAGTTTTATACCGCCGATTGGATTTATCTTTATCCCAACAACATCTTCCGGTGTGAAAAATGTTTTCCATGCATCAGCAATGGTTCTTTTCCCGGTGAGAGCAAACATCCCTTCATTCATCATCCGTTGTACATTTTCTGCTTCAGGTTTTCCGGCGCTTATAATTCCGCTGCTTTTAACCCCAACTACGGTGCTTTTTTTGCCGGCGGAAGACGGTATATCCGACCCAATCGCCCATTGCAAACCTTCAAACCCCCCAATGCCTGCCCCTAATCCGGCAATACCAAAAGCTGAATGTTTTAAGAAATTTCTGCGGGAAAGGTCGTTGTTTTTTGTATCCATTACCGTTTCTCCTAAATATGAACCCATCAGGATTGTACATTGATCTTAGCTTGAAAAATTTTTTTTCAAACGAGGTATTTTGCCATTCAATACTGTTGTGAACGCCTGAGGAGCCGATTGTATCTTTGTCTTGTATGCCGATCATTGAATTACGAGGAGGAGCAATTTTTATAATTGACAAATGGTTTTTCTCTGATATTGTCTTTGATATTTAGCATAAGAATATTTACCCAGCGAATGGATTGAAAAGTATCATTTGTTTATTGTATACTACGTTTGCTGGTTCTTAAAACAAAAAACTTTTCCAATTTGGCTGAGGTAGGATTATAACCAGCCCTCTTCCCGGCAGGTCAATTTCACCGTTCTGCAATCCTTTCCGTGATAATGCAGAGCAATGGGGAGATTCTGCGGCTGTGAGTGCGGATACAAAAGGACATTGAAGGACGCAGATCGTCAGGGGAAAGATCGACAAATCCATGGTCTAAGGCAGTTGCATTCGTGAAACCGGGTTCTCAGGAGCGTCAAACTTCAACAACAAGGAAACGTGAACTCCTGCCTCTTTATTGATAATATTCCTTTATGAAGGCGATAATATTTGATATGGACGGCGTACTTGTCGATTCTATGTCCTATCACGCAGAGGCATGGGATATTGTGCTGAAAACAGCGGGAATCAGCATTGACAAGAAAATTATCTATGAGCTTGAAGGCGCAAATTGCCGACAGGTAATTGATATCATCCTGCGGCAACATAACCAAATACCAACGGAAACAGAGATACGAGACCTTGGTCGCAAGAAAATGGAAGTTTTTGAACTGATAGAACGTGTGAGACCCTTTGACGGTATGCCAGAGCTCCTTGAAACGCTTAAACTAAAATATCAACTTGCCGTTGTCTCCGGTTCTAATAAAAAGACCGTACAGACAACGCTGAATACCTTTTTCCCCGACACTTTTAAGGTTATTGTTGATGGAGAAGAAACCAGGATAGGCAAACCGTCGCCAGAGCCGTATTTGCGGGCTATAGAAAAACTTGGTATTCCAAAGAACCACTGCCTCGTCATCGAGAACGCCCCCCTCGGGATACGATCAGCGAAAGGCGCCGGCTTGCGATGTATAGCCATTACTACCTATCTCAGCAGAGAATTCCTGAAAGAAGCCGATTTCATTGTTGATGACCACCGCGAATTAAGAAAGTATCTTGAAAGAGAAGCAGAACGGGAAAATGACAAAGGATACAACCACGTAAATACGCCATAGATGGAGGTTATAAGATCAAAAGATTTTCCATCTTTTTGTTTTTTTCTTCGGTGTTAACCCCTCCCATATGCTTCTTGCATTCACCCACCGTATGTGCTAAACTTTTTCGCATAAATTTCTTTTTTACGATTTTTCTGCGAAAACAGGCATCCTTTCCACCCGCTGCCGATGAAATGGGTCATCCTGAACTCCTTGGAACAGAATTGGAACCGGAGGATTGTGTGATAAAGGCGCCCGTTTTTTCCTCGCTCTATTACCTGTACAGAGGATTGAAACGATGTTTATAAAGGACACGAGTTTTGATTCCAAAAGGATAGACGATCACTATATCATCGAGGCATATATCCCCGAAGAATATAATCTGGAAATTTCTGGCGAAGGCCTTCAACTGGCAAGCCGAAACGAATTACGACATCCTGTTGGGGTTGTTGCAGCCAGATCATTGCGGTATTTCAGCATCAATGGAGAAGATTTTAATATCTTTCGTATACGAGACATGGTTGTCTGGCGGCTCAGGCACATCTATAACAGCTTCAGCTGGTGGAATGCCTACGTGGTAAACGCAGAGGGGGAACGGAAATATTTGCCCATGCTATATATCGGGGAAAAATTTGGTACCGTAACAGGGAATGTGGATGAAGCTGATATTGTGCCAAGCGCATTTGAAAACGACCGGTGTATTGTCAATGAAGGATGTGAGGGTGGGGCGATTTTTGCCGTTGGTTACAGTGAAAGGGGCGGATTGTTTAACGCCCCCGATATGTATGGGGCCAAGACGATTGTCGGGAACAAGTATAAAGGTGCTGGTGTCAGTGTAATCCATGGCATTACCAAGAATCTCAGACTTATGGCAGAACACACGCTGAGGGCCAAAGGCAGTGAGATTACTCCCGGGAACATTCATGATGAAATCAAAGAGATGAAAATTGTTATTCTGGACAGACCAAGGCATGCAAAACTCATTAAGACAATAAAAGAACTTGGCGCCCAATTGATTCTTGTGAAGGATGACGATCTGACGCCCACCTTTGCGACAGCAAGAAAGGAGATAGATCTGATCACGGGTGTGGGCGGAATTCCTGAAGCCATCCTGAGTGCAATTATTATTGAAAAATTGGGTGGAGAGATGAGCTTAAGGATATTGCCGGCTGACGTGGCGCAGGACGAAAAATTATCAGGAAAACTGAGTAACTGGGACCTCTTCAGGAAGAACGAAATAGATATTTTAAAGAATTTTAAAATTGTAAAACCCGGCACAGAGAAAACGGGCGAAAAAGCCTGGGATACCGTGTGGATCTCGAAGGATTTAGCCAGCGGCATGGATATGGTGTTTACGGCCTGTGTCATTAAAAGAACTCCGTGGATAAGATTCCCCGATGGGAAAGACGTCCCGGGAGTAAAGCTGGATCCTGAAACTGGGAAAGTAACCGTCCATGTTGTTCGTATTGCCAATGAAACTTTTGAAATTATCCCCATCATTTATACAACAGCGATTAGTGAATGTATTAAGCGCTACTCTGCTATGGAGGTAGTCCACGAAGGAATTGATGGTGACTTACTTATTCAATTGGGAGAGTCGTATGCAGAGTTTGGCATGTTTCAAAAAGCAAAGGAATGCATCCAAAAGGCAAGGATATTGAAAAACTCCCCTGAGCATTTTGTTCAGAAATGTGATTCCCTGTACGAGTATATTGAAGGGTTAGATGATCTTACAAGCAAACCTATTCAAACCCCGGAAGCTTTGATAGAACATTTCAAAAAGGTATGTCGTTTGGGACGAAGAGATGATATATGGTTGAAATCCAAGATCATGATTAAGAGATTTTTTGAGTACCTCGGGGACAAAAATTATCATGACCGTCATTACGAGGCGGCTCTTGCCTGTTACCGGGAGGCGTTGCAATACAGCCCCCAGCTGAATCTCTACCGCAAGGTCAATTCTATTCAAATGAAGGATATCCTGGAAAAATATTTTCATCTGACCGACAAAATATACAAAGAATATCATTACAAGGAATCAAGGGATCTGGAAAAATACAAACTCGAAATTGCGTTGAAGGTCTTTTATCAAAGCGAGGGGCAGGTAAAATCATCGTGCAGGGAACCATGGCTAATCTTCTTTCGGAGAACGGTATTGCATGGGAAAAGGCCTTCGTACAAACTGGTCATTCTCATCAGGTTATTGAGATTATACAAGAAGTTAAATAGAGCCCGTGAAGACGAGATTTCTCTCTTCCTGAAAAGAGAATTTAAGATGACCGAGGATGAAATAGCGTGCATCCTTCGTTACAAGAACGAGCAGAAACGATTTCATTCTGTGGGTGAACTGTATCGTGTGTCGGGATTGAGTCTGGAAGGCTTGTCGAAATTACTTCTCCCGCAGGTGACCATTGAGAGCCAAAATGAACTGGAAGATGCCGATATTCCCCTGAGCATCAGTCTTGTTGAGGTAATGGAAAAGCGGTATAAGAACATGCTGGATGAACTGAAAGAGGGATACCGGAAGGAGGCGCAGGAACATTCGTATGCGATGGCAGAGGCGTATCACTACGTAGGTCTGGCGCTCTACGATATTGGCGATGACGAGGGGGTAAAAATATATTATGAAAAGGCGCTGGTAAAATTTCAGGAGATTATAGAGAAGTTTGAGGGGATAACACCGGTTCACGCCCAGTATCGTATCGGCAATCTTTTCGAGGAATTAGCCTTGCTCTACGAGAAAGAGCAGGAAGAATACAACAAAAAGGCGATAGATGCCTACACGCGTATTATCGATGAGCAGCAATCGGCAAGATTATTTGGCGCTATACGCGAGTTGGTTTCAGTCAAAATAGACCAGGCCAGGGAAAGGGTGGAATACCTGAAAAGAGAATGGTTTTAGGTATACTCAAAAGGTTCACAATCAGTGAATATTTAGATTGATAAACAGGGTGGCATGGACAAACTCTGTTTGTCCGTGTTGAACTTGCACGACGTTGTTTATAGTATTACTGTATAAAAACTTCTTTTTTTTGTAAGTTTTTTCATAAGCCCCTTTCAGGAGGTACCGTTTTTTATGAGTGAAAGATTGCTTCGCTTCACTCGCAATGACAACGTGCCGTGTGCCATCAAAGTGCATGGTCACTGTCATTGTGAGGGCCTTTTCCGAAGCAATCTCCCCACTTTCATAAAGGAAATTTGGTTGCGGCTGTGCTGCGCTATGAAATATCCATTTTAAAATTTGGATAGACAAACCAAGTCTGATCATTGCAAGCACAAGGTATTGAGCAGTATTACAAAAACACGGACAAGCACAGCTTGTCCATGCCACCCCTTTAGATTATGGTAAGTCTGTATTAAGTTTATAAATCACAAATTGTGCGCCTCTTGAGTATAACAGCGGGTGTTTGCCCCTCCATCGTTTGTAACGGTTGCATTATTTGCTTGGCATAAAAACTTCGTAAGTTTAGAAAGACCGGAAAATACATATTCCGATAAGAGCAACCCGGGATGATCCGGGGAGGCGCAAAGTCACAGTGTCTTTTGTGATGGCGTGAGGATAAACGACGTTTCCTTATTCAAGAGAGTTAGCTCCTTGGGAAAAAATGTATACTACTCAATAATTCAACTTGGTAACGATGTAAAAAATTCACACAATGACCAAATCTAAGGTGTGCTCCCGTTCAAACACGCCATGAGAATATTATTCAGTGTCTCAATTGTTTGCATTGTCTTGACCGTGCCTTTCTTTTCAGAAAGACATTCTTTTTCTTGTTCCACAAAGACTTCGGCCTTTGTCAATAAGTGATATTGCCTTTTGTTAAATACCACCGGCTTCATGGGATGATAGACGGTATCAAATTCCTGCACCAGCCTCTTGTGTAAATCGTCAAAACCGTCCTTGTTCAGCGCTGACAGGGAACAGCACGGTTGCTGAAGGACGGATTCAATCCTGGTTTTGTCCAGGGTTGCCGGCAGGTCGCATTTATTTATGACGGGCAGTATTGCGCGTGCATGTGCCTTTTGTGGTACATCGCCAGAAGTTTTCGACATAAGCCACGCATGTAAGGCGACCAGGATTCCCTCATCTTCCTTGTCAAACGGCCTGGAGTTATCAAATACGGCGATAACCTTGTCGGCACGCCGGAGTTGTTCCTGCGTTATCTCAATGCTCATGGCCTCCAGCTTGTCATCGGCTTCGCGTATGCCAGCCGTATCCACCAGCTCAAAGGGGATACCCTCAACTGAAATAACCTCACTCACATAATCCCGCGTTGTTCCGGGTTCATGATGCACCAGCATCCGCTCTTCACCCAGGATGGCGTTGATGAGGGTCGATTTTCCCACATTGGGCTTTCCCAGGATTACTAAGACTTGCGGGGTGGTCAACGCCATGCCGAAAGATGCCGTCTCCAACAAACCCCGAATAAGGTTTGTCAGGGCAGTAACGCATACGCTGCTTTTCCGGGGCAGGACGTTCATTTCTTCTCCTGTTCCCTTACCGTCGTTAGGGGAAGGGGTGGGAGACTGATGGTGCGCCGCGCCCGCAGTTCCGCTCATTTTTAGTTCTTCCAATACTTCCAATCCCTGTTTCAGCGTCCCCGATAATGCCCCGGCATATTGATCCAGCAACACCTTGGCGCTCAGCCTTGTCCGTGCCTGCACAAGTTCCTGAAGCGCCTCTTTTTGGACAACATCTATTCTGTCGTGCTCAAAGGACCGTGCTAGTAATGAATTCCACGGGGCGCCCTCTGCACCCGCAGCCTGCACACATTCATACATACGCATCAGGACGCGGATCCCGCCGTGGCAGTTTATTTCCGCCACATCTTCTCCGGTAAAACTGTCTTCCCGTCTTATAATATGCACAATAACTTCATCAATCTTCTGTTCGCGATCCTTAATATACCCATAATAGAGCTTGTGACTCCTGGCCTCCGTCAGATCGGCAATCCCCTTTCCCTGAAACACCTTGTTGATGATCCTCAGGGCATGCCGTCCTGATACGACAATCTTGCCAATGCCGCCCTCGCCTAGCGGGGTTGCCAGAGAAACCATCGTCTGCTGTTCTTGAAAGGCATTTGATGTATGTTCGTTTATCATTTCTTAACAATGATAGCAACTAACATTAGTGTTTACAATGGGAGAATGGCCTGGTTTCACCTCTTTCCTGGCGCAGCGAAGCTGTAGCTAAGTCTCCTTTAAATGAGGGGGTTTAGGGGTGTGTTTGAAAGCTTACCTCAAAAAGAAGTTTTTATGGAATACGACAACGCCGCAATGCCACGACAAGACCGACAACAAAATTTTCAGATGCAATTTCAGCAGATGATTTATATAATGAAATATGATGCAAATTAACATAAATTTTTCAAACATAGTGAGAGAGGGGGGAATGATATGACGCAGGGAAAGAGTACCTGTGGAGTTAATGCAATACGTAAAGGTCTTCATATTATCATATGCCACGTTGCTGCCTTTTGCGTTTTTTATCTCCTACAACCTAGTGCTTTTTCAGATCCTAAGGGCGATTCGTATCATCTGCCGTTGCCGTCAGGCGTTTTAGAACCAATCATTCCTGAAGACAATCCTTTGACAATGGAGAAAATAGCGCTGGGTAAAGAACTCTTTTTTGACAAACGCCTTTCCGCTGATGATACCGTCAGTTGTGCCACCTGCCATGACCCGGAAAAGGGATTTGCCGACGGTAAGGCAATTGCCGTTGGAATAAAAGAGCGAAAGGGGACGAGAAATAGTCCTACAGTGCTTAATGCAGCCTTTTTCGATACGCAATTCTGGGATGGAAGGGCAATGACCCTGGAAGAACAGGCAAAACAACCCATCATTAATCCGAAGGAGATGGGGATGCCTTCCCACGATGCCCTTGTAGAAAAAATCTCAGGCATTCCTGAGTATAAAACCGCCTTTCAGGCTGTTTTTGGAACAGAGAAGATCACGATAGATCTGATTGTTATGGCCATTGCATCTTTTGAACGGACCCTTATTACCTTTAATACACCGTTTGACCGATTTATCGCCGGCAAAGGTGACGCTATAAGCGCATCTGCGCAACGAGGATGGAAATTATTTCAGGGAAAGGCGCGGTGTGTCACCTGTCATGAATTTAATGTGTCATATCCCTTTTTTACGAATAACAAGTTTCACAATGTTGGTGTTGCTATGAAGGGAAAGGATTTTGAATCCCTGGCCAGAAAGGCAGCCGGCTCAGGCGCAGACCCTTCGGCGCTTGCACAGGAAGAGGCATCTTCTGAACTCGGACACTATCTGGTAACGAAGGAGCCGAAAGATATTGGGGCATTCAAGACCTCAGGGCTGCGAAACATTGCCCTTACTGCCCCGTATATGCACGACGGGAGCGAGCTAACCCTGGAAAGCGTTGTCGAATTTTATGATAAGGGTGGCATCCCAAATCCGAATCTGGACGGTGGAATAAGACCGCTCAATTTAACAGAGGATGAAAAAAAGGATTTGGTTGAGTTTATGAAATCACTCACCAGTGATGATCTTCCGGAATCAGGTAGTACGGTGAAATAAGTTTCGTACAGATGGGTTTTTCTTTGGGCGTTGGTTTTTTGGAATCACTATACGGAGAGAATGAAATATGAGCACAAAAAACAAGGAGAAAAATGACCGGGTGAAACACACGAACTTCGGGGGTGTGAGTCGCAGGGAATTTTTAAAAACCACGATGAAGGCCGGGGTGGTTCTTGCAGGTTCTGATGCTATCCTGAACTCATCTGAGAATCTGGTGCAACTGGTTGCCATGAAAAAGGGGACAGAAGAATTTATGTTTGCCTATATATCCGACTCCCATCTCTTTGCGCGGGGGAAGGAGCATCGGTTTGCCAGGGCGCTGATAAAGGCAGTTGATGACGTGAATGCCATGTCCCCGCAGCCGGATTTTGTGCTTTACGGAGGAGACCTGGCGCAGTTAGGGCTGCGGGAGGAGTTGTTGCTCGGGAAAGAGATTATCTCCCCCTTAAAGCCCAAATGCTATATGATGGTTGGCGAGCATGACTGGTACTATGATATGGGAGTGGCATGGAAGGAATTCTTTGGTCAGCCAACGTATTCCTTTGATCATAAGGGAGTTCATTTCATTGTACTGAACAGTGTAATTGTTGAGGATTATTGGTCAGCAACGGGTATGTCGCCCATGGAACGGATGTTATTTATGGCACAGCTGGATAATCCGAAGGGGAGGCCTTTTACCGTTGGCGAAGAGCAGCGGAAATGGCTGAAAGACGATCTTTCCCGGGTGAGCAAGGCGACGCCCGTCGTCGTTTTTTCCCACTCGCCTTTATACAAGTATTATAAACCATGGAATTTCTGGACCGACGATGCAGAAAAGGTGCAGCAACTATTAATGCCGTTCAAGTCGGTAACGGTTATCCACGGCCATACCCACCAGGTGCTTACCAATAAAATAAAGAATATGGCGTTTCACGGCATGTTGTCCACGGCATGGCCATGGCCTTATGCGCCCGAGGGGATTCCGGCGCTCACTATTCAAATGGACAGGGCAGACCCGTTTAACCAGTTCGATGGCACCGGATGGGGGACGGCAGAGATAATTTCCCAGGGAAATGTGAACAAAACTTACCATCTCTGGGACAGGAACCCGATGGTTATTTCCTATGAAAAACTCTCTGCCAGCAGAGAACCTGTGTCTGGTCCTTTTTATTAGTTTATTGTAAGGTAGAGGAATTTCAAACTTTCCGCTCCTGCCTTACACACCCCCAACCCCCTCTCAAGAGGGGAAGAAAGAAGTCCCCTCCTGGGAGGGGATTCAGGGGTGGGTTTAAATGTTGAGGAATCTCAAAGTTGTAGTTGTAGAGCGATGAGGCTCGTCGCTCTACATTGAGAAGGGCGCCAAAGACCTAATAAAAAAACAACAGTTATAAAGGGAGGCAACAATGAAGACGGTATATAAGATTTTTCTCGGTTTTTACCTGTGTCTTGCAATGGTTCCGTATGCTGTAAAAGCAGAAGATATTTCTCAGGACAATACATCGAATGATGGCCAGCCGTCAGGGGAAAAGGCGGTGCAGGTTGTTACCGCCTGTGACGGCAGAAAAAAGGTAATTGTGGAAGGATGTAGCGAAGGCGAAACTATGCCGGCACAGAAGGCAAGAAAAGTGGCGGAACTCCTGATGACACTCATGGAGTTCTGTGAGGATGAAATTACCGCGAAGCTGCCGAAAACCGGGATGTCTATCCAGCTTTCCGTCAACGGCATGCCGTATATCACCGTCGGGGATACGGAAGAAATACCGCTTGTCTTAGTGCACGGAGGAAGACCGCATACGGAAAGGGAGAAGAGGATATGGGCAGCGGAAAAGGACCGGATGATTGCCGAAGGATATGCATTGTTTCATAATCCGAGCCTTGGGAAAAACGGCATTTCCTGCGACATGTGCCATCCGGACGCCTCAAATACCCACCCCGAGACATATCCCAAATATCAGACGCAAATGAACAAGGCCGTCCTCCTGAGAGACATGATAAACTGGTGCATTGAAAATCCCATGGAAGGAGCCAAGCTTGCGGAGGATGATCCGAAAATGAAGGCGGTAGAGGCATACATCCTTTCTGCCCGTGCCGGAAAGCAACTTGAGCCGGGTAAGCACTAACGCGAGGTAAATATTTAAAAAAATACAGGCGGATACTCACGAAACAGTCTTGTTCCGGGTTGACCTGGGAGGAGAATAATACGGAATGAAATACGAAAATTTTAATGACGCCGAGGCACTGAAGATTGCAATGACCATCGAGGAAGAGGGTCTCGAATTTTATTCAATCCTCATGAAAAGCACAAAAGACGACAAGGCAAAGGATATCTTTTCGGAACTCGCCTTGGCCGAAAAGAAACATCTTGCCCTTTTTCAAAAGGCATATTCTGAAATACCTGCTCCGGTAAATCCGGTGCAAGGGTGTGAAGATTATACCGTGAACCTGTATTTGAAAGATTTGGTAGACACGGGCATATTTACGAAAAAAGGGGAAGCCAGGAGGCTTGCAACGGAAATAAAGTCCGATATCGATGCACTAAAAATCGGCATTCAGGCGGAGAAGGACTCTATTCTCTATTATAATGAGGCTGCAAAAAACACAAGGCACGAAGGAGGAAAAAAGGCATTTGAACAACTGACTAATGAAGAGAAAAAACATTTACAAAGACTGACAGAATTGCTGAAGGTATTAAAGAAGATACCGTAATAATCGTTTCCTGTTATTTGCAGTGGTTTTTATCGCAGGTGAATCCCGTTGTGTTTTTTAATTTAATCCTTGGGGCTGGCTCACGAAGCAGGAAAGAGAGGATTTCGCGGCTTTTCTGTAAACAGGAGAATGATAAAAATAAGGAGGTGCCTATGCTTGACAGACGTGAATTTTTAACGATAACAGGCGCAGGAGGGGCTGCCCTGTTATTCGGTATTCCAAGCCCCATACTTGCATCAACAGAAAAGGAGGAGAAAACTATGCCGTACACAGCAAAGGATTATGCAAAGCTTATTGGTATGGAGGGGTTCAGCGAGACGCTTTTGAAAAACCACTTCACCCTCTATCAGGGATATGTGACAAACACGAACAAGGCGCTCGATATCCTCGGCCAGATGCTGAAGGATGGAAAGACAGCAACGCCGGAGTTTGCAGAATTAAAGAGGAGGCTGGGCTGGGAGTTCAATGGAATGCGGCTCCATGAATATTATTTTGAAAATCTTGGGAAAAAAGGCGGTATCAATAAAGAGGGCGCCCTTGCCAAGAAAATAACCGAGGAATTCGGGAGTTACGAGATGTGGGAAAAGGACTTCAAGGCAGTGGGAGCAATGCGGGGGATTGGATGGGCGGTCCTTTATCAGGACAACGCCAATGGGAGGCTTATCAACTTCTGGATCAACGAGCATGACGTAGCGCATCCTGCGGGGTGTAATCCGCTCCTGATCATGGACGTATTTGAGCACGCATTTATGATCGATTATGGCCTCAAGAGGGCAGATTACATCGAGGCATTCTTCAAGAATATCGATTGGTCAGCCGCAGAGGCAAGGATGAAATAGCATTAATTAGGCTTTTGGCGCCTTACCCCCCCTGTTTCCCCCCGTTTACGGGGGGGATTATGGGGGTGTTTGAAATTCCTAACATCAAACTAACCCTGTCAGGGTTGGCTCACGGATTTCGTAATGGTGATTTTGTCTTTTTCGGTATATTCGGGTGGTGAAGGATATGAGGATGTTTTCACAGGAAAGGAGTAGAAAATGAGGAAAATAGGGATGTTCATAGGCGTGATTTCTGTTTTTGGCATTCTCCACCTTACCCAGGCATTTGCCCAACAGGGGATGCAGTGGCGAGGGGGTGGCGGATGGGGAGCGGGCGCCCCGTACAGCAGGATGTATGACCTGAAGACCGTTGAGACCATCAGCGGGGAAGTCGTCAGCGTGGACGTTATTACTCCGGTAAAAGGGATGTGCTACGGGGTGCATCTGATGGTAAAGACGGAAAAGGAAACCATTTCCGTTCATTTAGGCCCGGGCTGGTATATCGAAAACCAGGATACCAAAATCGAGCCGAAGGATAAGGTTGAGGTTACAGGTTCACGGATCACCCTTGACGGCAAACCAGCGATTATTGCAACGGAAGTGAAGAAAGGCGAAGAGATCCTGAAGCTCCGGGATGAAAAAGGGGTTCCTCTTTGGAGTGGTTGGAGAAAACGTTCATGATCCCTGAAGCGGCTTCTTATCGGTAGAGTGACGAGTCTCGTCGCTCAGCCACCACAGCTTTGAAAGTCCGTAGGGACACGGTGCCTCGTGTCCTTGCGGACTTTCAGGAATAAGGATTGAATGACGATGGATAAATCAAAGGTCAATCTGGTAATCGATGCCCTGCTATTTCTCTGTGTTATGGCAATGACCGGGATCGGAATACTCATGAAGTTTATCTTACTGCCCGGCAAGGATACCTGGGCTGTCTACGGCAGAAAAGTGGAGTTGTTCCTGTTTGGCATGGACCGCCACCAATGGGGAACGATTCATATGATCATTGCCTTTGTCTTTCTGGGATTGGCGGCGCTTCATGTCGTCCTCCACTGGAAGATGATTGTGTCGTCGTATCCCCGGTTAATCGGAAATAAGGTTGCAAGACGGATCATTGCCGTGATGCTTGTCATTGTGGCTCTGTTTTTTGTGACCTTTCCCTTGGTTGTAAAACCTGAAGTGCAGGAACTGAAGCATAAAGGACGAAACTACCGGTAAATTCCCCCTTCCTTCTTGAAGGATATTCCTCAAAACCTCTTTAACAATGGGGAAGTCCGGGGGTTATCCGGTACGCTATGAAAAAATCGCGATTCATCGAATTTTTGATACGGCATAACGAGCTTGATCAGTCTGGATTTGAGGAATGGGTCTTTTATCCCGGCATGCTATTTCATAGCCAGGATAAATGGTGGGAAGACGGAGGGGTGCGCCAGAGACCCCACGAAGGAGTAGATTTCTGTTTTTACCGTGACGCGGCGGGACAATTTCACAACCTGGACAAGAAAACAAAAATTCCCGTGATGTACGATGGAGAAATCGTGAATATTCAGGATGATTTTCTGGGGAAATCTCTCTTTCTGCGTCACGACATCTCTGATAATTACGGGAACAGGCTTTATACCATGTATGGCCATACGAGTCCCTATCGTGGTGCTGAAGTTGGAAGGATTTTCCGGGAAGGAGAAGCAATTGCTGCAATTGCAGATGCCGAAAGGAAAAACACACAGATTGCTTCTCATTTGCATATCTCCGTGGCATGGCTGCAGAAGTCTTTCCCTCACGAAAGGCTTGACTGGAAAACGATAAATGATGACCGTGTTGTGACACTTTGTGATCCCCTGGAGTTTATCGAGAGGAAATATAAAGTACGGCGTGACGTTCTCTGGAAGAAATCCGGCGGATAGCGCAGGGGAGAAGCATTTGGCAGGAGAAGAGAAATGTATTTTTTTGTACGGGTAAGGACTTCACTCTTACCCGGCCGTTAATATTACAATACAAACCATTGGAGGATGCTCATGAAAAAATCTTTGGGCCAAAAAACGATCGTATATCCAACCCCCGTCCTTATTGTGGGAACCTATGACAAGGCAGGAAAACCCAATGCGATGAATGTTGCCTGGGGCGGGCTTTGTTGTTCCAGTCCGCCATCTATTGCGATATCCATCAGGAAGGCTACCTATACCTATGGAAATCTGGTGGAACGAAAGGCCTTTACGGTAAATATCCCGTCGGAATCTTACGCGAAGGAGGCCGATTATTTCGGCATCGCATCGGGCGGAAAGGAAGACAAGTTTTCCGCAACGGGGCTTACTCCGGAAAGGAGTAGCCTTGTAGATGCGCCGTATATCAAAGAATTTCCGCTTGTTCTGGAATGCAAGCTTACGTATACGATTGAGATCGGATTACACACCCAGTTTATTGGTGAGATCATGGATGTCAAGGTCGAGGAGTCTGCGCTGGGGGAAAGTGGTATCATTGATATGGAAAAGCTTCACCCGATTTTATATGCCCCGGAGATCCGCGCCTATTATGGAGTGGGAAAACCTCTTGGCAAGGCATTTTCCATAGGAAAGCAGGTAAAGGTTTCGTGATATGAACATTAAGGTTGTTTCCTAGTTTTCCGCATGTCTTGGAAGGGTACCATAAAACATACAATAATCAAGTTTTACCCCGCTATCTTTCTGCCTTTTTTTACCTTTTTCTGCCTCGGGATCAAGGCTTCTAAGCCTTTTTTCTCTCATTTTTACCCACTCAATAAGGAGAAGACACAAAAAACAAGGACATTTCTTTGCGCTTGTTTTTAAAAGCACGGGGAGAGAATATGTTTGACTTGAATTGGAAAAGGCTTATACTTTTTAAATGAGACTCAATTTCTTTTGTTTGAGCTCATAGGTGAATTGTTCTGTACTATTACTTCATGAGTGAGATGAAATAAATGTCAAAAGTGGGCAATAATACTTATAAAATTGCTTTGGTAGGAAATCCAAATGTCGGGAAAAGTGTTATATTTGGTTTGTTAACCGGAAAATACGTAACGGTATCGAACTATCCTGGGACAACGGTAGAGGTTACCCGTGGAGTTTGCAATGGCCTGGATGGAGGGATTGAAGTCGTAGATACGCCGGGGGCAAACAGTCTTATTCCTCTTTCTGAGGATGAGTGTGTTGCAAGGGATATGCTGCTGGAAGAGGATAACAAACACGTTGTTCAGGTAGTGGATGCAAAGAATCTTCGGCGTGGCCTTTTGATTACTACCCAGCTTGCAGAGATGGGGCTGCCTGTTGTGATCACATTGAATATGTGGGATGAACTTTTAGACAGAGGAATGAATGTTGATGTAAATGTATTGCAGGAAAAATTGAGTGTCCCTGTTATAAAAACCATTGCCACTCATCGGGTAGGGGTAAGTGCGTTATTCAGCTCTATACCAAATGCAAAAGTTCCTAATCTTCGTATTCATTACGGTGATCTGATCGAAGCAAGTATTTTAAAGATAGAGAAAATATTGCAGGGGAAAACAACAGTATATGGACGGGCATTGGCCATCATGCTTTTATCGGGCGATGAAGCCCTTGAAGAAAAATTACGACATAAACTCGCAGACGGCTCGCTTGCAGAAATTCAACGCATACGAGATGAAACCCAAGGCCATTTAAGCAGTCCGTTGAGTTACGTGATCAACATCAAACGGGCGAATTTTGTAGATTCATTGGTTGGCAAAGTAACGCTTACCTTCAAGAAAGAAAAAGAAACGCATCCGGTTTTACGGAAAACATTTTTTTATTTTCTTGTGCCATTGGCCTCTTTTTTCATGGGATATAAGCTTTCGGCATTAGTGATGTACCTCATTGTATCCCAATTTTCTTCCGGCAGTATTTTGCCTCTTATTGTTTCTCTTACCATTGGCGGTATATCAGCTCTATCGTTCTCACGGTACCTTTATTTGAGAGAATACCGGGCAAAGAGTACCATTGCTGAGGTATTGGGGCGTATAACCATGCATCCGGTGGCGGCCTTTCCCCTTTTGCTTATTATTTTGTGGATTATTTATAAGTTGGTGGGAGAATTTGGGGCGGGGACTTGTGTGGATTTCTTTGAAGAAAAAATCTTTGGACGATCCTTAATACCTTCAGGTGGCTTTGATTTAAGCATTTATATTCCGTTTATTCAGAAGACCTATGTTGTCACCCATGTGAATTTCCAGGGGTTCAATTATTATTTTGGTTTGCTTGCGCAAAAAATGATGAATAAAGATAATATAGTTTTTGAGTTGTTTTTGAACGAGCAGTCCGGGCTGGTGCAAGTGGGGCTTACCTATGCAATTGCGATCGTTTTTCCGATTGTGGGTTTTTTCTTTCTGGCATTTGGCATTATGGAGGATAGTGGGTATCTTCCGCGTCTTGCTGTTATGGTGGACAAGGTCTTCAAGCGCATTGGTCTGAATGGAAAGGCTGTCCTTCCGATGGTGCTGGGTTTGGGTTGTGATACCATGGCGACCCTGACAACCCGCATCCTGAATACAAGAAAAGAGAGGATTATTGCTACCTTACTGTTGGCATTGGCTATCCCGTGCTCTGCGCAATTGGGTGTTATTTCAAGCGTACTGGGTAGGGTTTCGGGAATCTATTTTGCCCTATACGTTTTTGTTATTTGTACCCAGCTTCTTTTTGTTGGCTATTTATCGTCCAAGGTGTTGCCAGGGGCTCCTTCGGATTTTTTGATGGAGATACCGCCGTTTCGTATGCCGAAGCTGTCGAATATTTTCATCAAGACCGTATATAGAATCCATTGGTTTTTAAAAGAGGCAGTGCCATTATTTATGCTGGGCACTCTTGCATTATTTGTGGCAACAAAGCTAGGGGTGCTCTCTTTTGTCGAGAGGATGGGTGCGCCAATCACCCGTAATTTTTTAGGATTACCGGCAGAAACCACCCATGGGTTTATTTTGGGATTCTTGAGAAGGGATTATGGCGCCGTAAGTATCTTTAAGACCTTAGAAGAAAAAGGAGGACGTGCGGGGATCGATCCCAAACAGTTGTTGGTCTCGCTTGTCGTGATTACCTTGTTTATACCGTGTTTTGCCAATTTTCTTGTGATGATCAAAGAGCAAGGGACAAAAAATGCATTTCTCATGTTTGCTTTTATATTTCCCTATTCGATCCTTATTGGCGGTATTTTAAGGGTCATTTTACCGTGATGTTCATGAATGCAGATGCGAGGGAAAATTATATCCATTTCTTATGACGTTGCAGAAGTGTGTATTATCAGAGAAAAAACGGCATGTGAAAATTGCGCTGCCTGTTCGAAAAAGATAGGTGTCCCTGATATGATAAAAGTGGCTGCAATACAGGGGCTTCAGGTTGGACAGGAGGTTTTATTGCGTGAAACCAGGAATTGGTTTACAAAAAATAAAATCGTGTTTGCGCTGCTTGCCTTCGTGTTTGGAATGATAGTAACCGAGGCAATGTCGACGATCGTATCATTCGGCATTTATCGCACAGAGATTGATTTGCTTGTTGGTGGCTTGATGACAATAATAATGGTGATGGTATTGTGGATCAAGCGTCCACGATATTTTTTTACGATAGAGTTGACAGAAAGGGGAAAGGATTCGCTATGACCGAGCCTTGTCAAGAGGAAATTCTGGAGTTAATATGGACCATAGATGAAGAGATCGGAAAGGTCGAAAGAGATTCATTAATAAAAAAGATAAACCTTCCTTCAGCAGAACAGCTATTAAATACTCTGATTCACGAAAACTATGTGACCATATCAGATAGTAAGGTAGCGCTTACCAAGAAAGGCCTGGCTGATGCGCGACTCGTCATCAGAAGACACCGTCTTGCTGAAAGACTGTTAAACGACGTTTTAGATGTAAAAGAAGATGCCATGGATTCCAGTGCATGCAAGTTTGAACATATTCTGGATGAGGAAGTCACAACGAGTATATGCACTTTATTAGGACATCCGGTAAGTTGTCCTCACGGGAAAGCAATTCCGCCCGGGGAATGTTGTGCGAAAGCGAACAAAGAGATACGGCCAATTGTAATGCCTTTATCAGATTTAAAATCCGGGGATGAGGCAAAGATAGCTTATATAGTAACAAAATTTCATGGCCGACTTGACAGGCTCTCCTCTATGGGCTTATTACCTGGCGTCCAAATCCATCTACACCAGCGGCAACCGACTTATGTTATTCAAATGGGCGAGACGCAAATTGCCCTTGATACTGCCATTGCACGGGATATTTATGTGCGTCTTGTATAATCTTCAGAAAAAATCGTTTTGTTGTTGTGTCCTTTTTATGTAAACAAGCAAAACATGTCTGCCAAAAAACCTCTTCTTTCAGATAACTCTCCCCAAATCTGCCTGTTTTAAACTGATTTTTCAGCAGTAAAGGCTTGTCGAATATTCCTACAACGGTACAAAAAATATACGTACTATATTCCCCTCCACTTATAGGTTAAACGAGGGTGTATGAACTAATTCTTTCATAAATTCATATGAAGAATGCCTTCTGCAACAACGTAAATTATTAGGGTATATTATTTGCTTTCTTTGTAACGAACCAGAAGCGGAAAATACATGGACATAAATTTATAAGTCAGAAGGAGCTTTACGATTATGGATCCTGGTGTACTCATTGGAATGATAATTGGTGGTGCATTAATCTTGGTATCTATCATATTTGAAGGCGGTGCTTCGGCAATACCGGGGTATATAAATATGCCGGCGATGATGATTACTATTGGAGGCACACTGGCGGCAACCCTTATCAGATATCCAATTCCTATGGTCATTGGTGCAATCGCCGTGGTAAAAAAGACGATATTCGTAAAGATTGGGGTGGCTGAGGAAACGATCAAACAGTTGGTTGAGTATTGCAAGATTAGCCGTCGTGAAGGCCTTTTAGGGCTGGAGAAAGAAATAGAGAAGATTAAAGACGAGTTTTTGATCAAGGCGATACGGTTATTAGTTGACGGCTCTGACTCGGATACTCTCAGGAGTATCCTGGGGACAGAAATTGATAATGTTCGACAAAGACATACGGCTGGTAAGGGGATTGTTGAATTTGCAGGCACGATATTTCCTGCTTTTGGTATGATTGGAACGGTATTGGGGCTCATTGCAATGATGAGGAAACTCGATGATCCATCGCATATCGGGGAAGCTATGGCCGTGGCCTTTATCGCCACATTTTATGGCGTTACTTTTTCAAATCTTGTCTTACTTCCGCTTGGCGGCAGATTGGATACCTTAAGCAAGAAGGAGCTTTTCCTGAAAGAAATCGTTGTGGAAGGTGTCATCTCTATTCAGAAAGGTGATTCTCCCATGATAACAGAGGATAAACTGAAATCCTTCCTGGAGCCAAAGGCCGCGGGCAAATTATCCGCGGGTTCCAAAGAAAAGGAAAAACCACAATGAGTGATGAAGGCGGTTCTTCCGGGGGACACGGTGGTCCGGTATGGCTCCTTACCTACTGTGATTTAATTACGTTACTGGTAGCTTTTTTTGTAATGATGATCAGTTTTTCTACGATCAATGTGGATAAATACAAAGAGGATATTCCGAAGATTGAGGAATCTTTTGATTCAGAGTGCTGGTCTGAACGCTTCACGGGTGTTTTCGAAGAAGGTTTACAGACAAAGGGTGAAGGGTATTCCGGTGGCAAGACAGGCGAATCTTTATTGACGGGTGGTAAAAAGCCATTAGAAACCTTTTTTGAAAAAGAGCTGGAAGAGGAGAGAAGATTCGAGGAAGAGGATCAGCATGAAGAAAATTTCGTTGACCCAGAGGAGATGTATAATTTCCTATCAGGCTTTACAAAAAGAGGTGGATTGGCAAAAGGTATTGATATCGAAGATGTAAAGATAGGGTGTAGGATAAAAATACCTACAGACTTGTGTTTCAAAAAAGGTGAGTCTGCGTTAACAGGTCAGGCGTATGATATTTTTGATGTCTTAGGCACTGCGTTAAGAACGATGCGGGGCAAAATTGTAGTTGCTACTAATGCGGGAAAGACTCTGCAACAAGGCAGGGAGTTTTTATCAGATGTATCAGTGGATAGGGCGGCCAATATTTGTGATCTTTTGGCAATGAGGGAAAATATAGAGCCGAAAAGGATTGCAATATCCAGACACTATAGCGCAGATACAGCGGAAGAAAATATGATCGCAATTGTGATATTTAAAAAATAAATTTAATCATTCCTTGTAGCTTCTTCAAGAAAAATGTCTTCAAATCCTCATTATGCGCATCACAAAAAGAAAAAATTGCCTGCTTCTGGTACGCCTGATTTATTTTGGACCTCTTATGGTTCGGTAATAACGATATTATTGGCCTTTTTTATCATATTTCAAGTCAACTTTACTGAGGAAAAGAAAAAAGAATTTATTGAGGAGTTTAAAAAATCAGTAAGAAGAAGCAATATAACCTTTGGTATGGGGGGAATATTGCCTGGGTGGAATGCAGGCTCAGTAGAAGGCATCCATAAGATGAAGTATATTTATCCCGATAGGAAAAACGAGGCGCCTGAGAGTGGCGACAAAGGAATTGATCTCTTTGACAAAGAAGAGGAACAAATACCGGCGGCAGTAGTTATTGAATTTAATGAAAATGACGCCACATTATCTATTGACGGAAAACAATCTTTAAATACGTTAATCAATTTAGTTGGAGGCCGGCCGTGTTCTCTCGTCATCGAGGGGCATGCGAGGAAAAATTTTGTACCATCAAGAGAATATGCTACCTGCTGGAAACTTTCCCTGGCTCGTGCAGAAGCAGTTGCCAAATATCTTCGTGATAAAGGAAATATTTCTTCGAAGAGGCTGATTACTATTGGATACGGAAATAACAAACCTCTGATGAAAGACATGAGGAGTGACTACTATAACGATAGAGTATCCATTATCATAAGTATCGTGAAATAGAGTGTAGTTTATTTTTGCCAGTTTTTTCTTTTGGCTTGACAACCCTAAACGGGTGTGATATTAATTCCTCTACATGAAAAAAATGAGAAATTTATTACGAAAGGTCTTTAGGGCAGGTGTTTTTCCTATGATGGGTGTTGTGTGCACGATCAACACAAGCACCCATGCCGGATATTATGATGACAGGGTATTTACCGCTCAAAACCAGGAAATGCCTCTTTCGCTTATAAAACAAGAGGACGATGTTGTTATTTATAAGAAAGATATTATTGTTCGTTCGGACGAGCTTAGGGCTGTTCAGAAAAAAGATGCCGAAGAGTTTAAGGCAATAGAAAAAGTAGCATCAAAAAGAGCGGACATACCATCCTTGGCTATGGTCGATAAATATTTAAAAGACGGGAAAAAATACGAAGCAAGAAATCTACTGTCGGATTTATTTATTCACGGAACCATACCGGAAAAACAAAAAGAGATAAAAGATCAACTGGATAAGTTAAATGAAGAAATCATCTTTTCACCGGCACCCTACCCTGATGCGGTCATGTATACCGTACAACCCGGTGATGCACTGGCGCGTATTGCAAAAAGGTTTAACACGAACTATGAATTAATCATGAAAATTAATGGTAAGGCTTCCAACCGGTTAAGCATTGGTGACCAGCTAAAAATATTAACAGGAAAGACAAAGATACTCATTAGTAAGCGGGATTTTACTCTGGTATTATTGTTAAATGATAAGTATGTAAAGCAATATCGCATAGCAACAGGGAGAAACAATAAGACACCGATTGGTATGTTTGAAGTGAAAAATAAAATGAAAGAGCCTGTGTGGTATTCACCGGACGGAGGGGTATTTCCTTATGGACATCAGGAGAATATCCTTGGCACCCGGTGGATAGGTTTCAAGGACAAACCAAATCTGCATGGATACGGAATCCATGGTACAACGCAACCAGAAACAATAGGAACGGAGTCGTCGAACGGTTGTATCCGGATGTTGAATCGTGATGTAGAGGAGCTTTATGACTTTGTAACATCGGATACGGAAATTGTTATTCAGGAATAATCATGGTGTATGTATCGAAATGAACCTCTGGAAAAGTATATAGAAGGCGCTGCAAGGGGGACGGAGGCTCCGGGCGGCGTTGCCTGTTACCTTGCAGATGCTGCCTCTCGATGTGTGAAATTGAATGTGGAAATAAACCCTGCGGCTCTTAAAAACCAGGAATTAATGAGAAAAGCATAGGGCGAACGATACTCAAGATGTTCATAAAATGTGAATTTTAGTATCAATTTAGCTTTTTGAAAAACTGCCAAAAAATGGCGAAATATCGCTTAAAAAGGGCCAAAAATCGCCCTAATAATGCAATTTTTTAACAAAATATGGTATAAAATTGAGAGTTTTTCAAAAAGCTAAACTGTTACGAATTTTAAATTGATAATAAGGTGGCATGGACAAACTCTGTTTGTCCGTGTTGAACTACTACAAATCACAAATTGTGAGCCTGTGGAGTATAAGTTACGCCAAAAAAATAGCAACGGTGTTTTACGAAGAGACAAAAGAACGTATCCAAAAAAAGATGGAGAGGTTAACATGGAATGGGAAATAAAGGGGGGATCAAGCGGATGCCTCCTTTGCAAAAAAACGCTATCCGAGGGGGAAGAGTATTATTCCGCCCTTTTTGATGACAATAAAATGTTTATTCGGAAAGATTTTTGTGTTTTATGCTGGAATTCCGGTAAAGAGGGAAGGGGGTTTTCGTTTTGGAAGACAAAGGTTCCAAAAAAGGATAAATCCGTTCAAACAATGGTAAATATTGAAGTCCTTTTAGATATGTTTATGAAGCTCGAAGGAGCCGACGAGAACCACCAGAGAAGTCTCCGATACGTACTTGCACTCTATCTTATCAGAAAAAAAGTGTTTAAGTTAAAATCTCTGAAAAGACAAAATGGAGAGGAAGCCATTGTCCTCTCCTATCCCAGAGAAGAACGGGAATTCGATGTTTTAAATCCACATTTAAAGGAAGAAGAGATTGAATCGCTCACTGCGGAGATGGGTCAACTTCTGAACTATTCATGCCTGGATCACGAAGTTATGATGACTGCAAATTAGGTAGCGTCCTCTCTGTTCCATGTCTACCTGTTCATAAAAACCAACATCCATTCCTCTCTCTTAGCGGCTTGCGGATATGTTCCTGCGCTATTACCAGTCCGTTTCATTTCGTTATTGTGAAACAGCAGTTGCAGTACTTTCTTTCACATTGAAGCTACATGTTTCACAATCTACAGCAATTCCCCGGTTCTTCTTTGTCTTTAATGCTGAACGAAGTTTTGATATCTGGCTGGGGTCACTATTGTTTTCCCTTTGCAAGGTTAATAATTTAACGCGTATTTTTCTGGTCTGCCTGATGCTGGGGCACTTTGTTTTGATCATTCCCACCGGACAGATGCTTACAATTTTCTTTTTGTTTATCTTCTTTTTAAAGTTTATCATTACAGAAACTCCTTTCCTAAATTACAAGATCCATTATTAATTTCGTGCATTTCGTGAGGTATTTCAGGGATGAGCATCTTCAGGGTCTCTTTTGCCGCGATTTGCTCTGCTTCTTTCTTGCTTTTTCCCCACCCTCTGCCATATTCAGTGCCTTTTATTAACACGCTTACTTCAAATAATTTTCCGTGATCTGGTCCGACTTGCTGCAACACACGGTAGACCGGAGTTATGCCATGCTCCTTTTGGCTATGTTGCTGAAGAATAGATTTGTAATTTTTTTCATGCTGATTTTTACAAACAATATCTATCTCTTTCTTCAGATGCTTTATGGTAAAATGATACGCAGCCTCAAGACCACCGTCGAGGTAGATTGCTGCAATAACAGCTTCAAACACATTTGCAAGCAAAGATTTTGGGAGAAAATTCCGATCATTTAAACCTTTTCCTACCGTAAGAAAATCTTTTAACTGTGCCTCCAGGCTAACCTTGGCAAGTGTTGTCTGACTTACTACCACGGATTTTATTTTTGTTAATTCACCCTCGCTATAGTGCGGTAATGCTTTGTAAAGATAGTCAGAAATAATCATTCCCAGTACAGCATCGCCCAAAAATTCTAATCGCTCATTGGAAAAATTATTTTCCAATTTACAGGAAGTATGGGTAAGCGCCTTTTCAAGCACCTCGGGATTGTTGAAAAGATAACCTATTTTGAATTGACACTCGCTAAGTTTTTCAGGATTTATATGGTTATTCGTTTGGAGTATCATTTTTTTGGAACTTTTTTTCCTTAAACAACATCGACTCTTCGATAGCAGTGTACTGGGTTGCGGCATCAATAAGTTCTACGGCCGTGCTGCGTCTAAACGAGACAACCTCTACCCTGCATCCGTGTGCTTTTAACATTTCCACAAGAGGTGCGAAATCTCCATCGCCACTTACTAATACGACGGTATCTAATTTTGGCGCAATTGCAATTGAGTCAATAGCAATACCCATGTCCCAATCCCCTTTTGCCGTTCCATCGGGTCTTAACCGAAGTTCCTTCGATTTGATTTCGTATCCAAGTCGGCTTAAAGCATCAGTGAAGCTTGATTGGTCCACATCGGGTTTTTGCACAACATAAGCAATTGCGCGAATGAGGTTTCTATCACCTACAATTTCTAATAAAAGCTTGCTATAGTCGATCTTTGATTGGTGCAACGCCTTTGCTGAATAAAACATATTTTGGACATCAACAAATATTCCAACCCTTTGCTGAGATCCTTTGATTCGTCCACCTACCATGTATATCTTCCTTTCTCATAAATACTTAATACCTGAAGAATACATAATAATATACATACCTAATTAATTTAAAGTGTTGAATATAACTGACAGCGGGACAAATAGGTAGGTTAAGTAAAAATACACTCTTAGTTCAAAGAACAAAAGGTGTCCATGACAAATATCGTCATAACATACCTTTTTACAAAATATTATGGCAACAGAGACACAATTTCGCTATTATTTTAACAACCTTTTATTCACAGTCAATCAAAAAACTGAAATAACTTAATTTTATTGACTCTTGCGGTAGATTTTGATAAATTTGTCGTTTTAAGAATAAATATAACTGCTTTGTTGGCAATAACTAAAAATAAAAAAAGAAAGAACGGGAATTGCCTGAAATTGCCATGGATATAGCCCAATTGAGGAAGGAAATTGATACTTTGGATTCAAAAATTGTAGAACTCCTCAATGAAAGGGCCAAAATAGTTTTAAAGATAGGTGAAATAAAAAAACAAAACCGTGCTCAAGTATATGTTCCAAACCGGGAGCGAGAGGTTTACTTACGGATCACATCGCAAAATAAGGGCCCTTTAGCGAATGATTGTTTGGTGGCAATATATCGTGAGTTAATGGCGGGTTCCCTGGTATTAGAAAAGGCCATAAAAGTAGCGTATCTTGGTCCTGAGGGCACTTTTAGTTATTTCGCCGCCAGACAAAAGTTTGGTTTATCAGTGGAGTACGTTCCGCTAAGGAGTATTGATGATGTTTTCCGTGATGTTGCGACAGGAAGAAGTGATTACGGAATTGTGCCGGTCGAGAATTCTACTGAGGGTGGTATCCGGGAAACGTTAAATCTGTTTGTAGAGTTTGATGTGAAGGTATGCGCCGAGATTGTTTTCCCCATTCATCATAGTTTAATGGCGAATTGTAAAAAAGAAGAGATTAAAAAAGTTTACTCCAAAGTACAGATTTTATCTCAATGCAGAAATTGGCTGGCCTGCAATCTTCCCCATGCAGAATTGGTTGAAGTCAGCAGCAGCGCTGAGGCGGCGCGTATTTTTGAAAAGGCATTACAACCTGCAGCAGGAGGGCAGTATTGCGCAATAATTGCGAACGCTGAAATAGCGCAGCAGTATGGAGTAACTATCCTGTTCAGCAATATTGAGGACAATCCGAATAATGTAACCCGTTTTTTTGTTTTAAGCAAAGAATACGGAGCGCCGAGCGAAAAAGACAGAACAGCGGTGATGTGCTATACCAAGAATCGTCCCGGGGCATTGCTGGAAATCCTGGAGCCCTTTAGAACCTATAATATTAATCTTACCAATATCGAATCGTTACCCACCAGGAAAAAGGCGTGGGAATATTGTTTTTATCTTGATTTTGAAGGGCATGTGGCACATGCATCTGTCCAAAAGGCGCTTGACGAAGTTTTTAAAAAGTGCTCAGATATGAAGATATTGGGGTCGTTCCCAAAATGCGATTGAGGAGATAACCGTCTGAGACAATGATAAAAAAGCCTTTTGTTGTGGGAAATTGGAAGATGAATCTTACTCTTAAGCAAGGGCGAGAGTTTGCCGGATTGATGAAAAGTAGCTTGCGCGGGAGGAATGAAATAGAGTGTGGAATATGTCCGCCTTTTGTCTTTCTGAAAGAGATTTGTGATATCCTGGAAGGTTCGCCTATTTGCGTGGCTGCACAGAATATTCATAGTGAAAAAAATGGTGCATATACGGGTGAGGTTTCGGCTCTGATGGTAAAAGAAATCGGTTGTACGCATGTGCTGATAGGTCATTCGGAGCGGAGGCATATCTTCCGAGAAACCGATGCCTTTATTCATGCGAAAATAAAGACAGCGCTGGCGGTAAATTTGAAACCAATTTTTTGTATCGGAGAAACGTTAGATGAAAGGGAGGCGGGAAGAACAAAAGAGGTAATTCAAAATCAATTAAAGGAAGGATTGCGCGATATCCGTGCTGATCAACTAAAGGAACTGGTGATTGCTTACGAGCCGGTATGGGCCATTGGCACAGGGAAAACAGCCTTGCCGGAGCAGGCAAATGAAGTGCATTCGTTTATCAGGAATATCGTAACGGCTGGGTACGGTGAAAATCTCGCCAGGAGCATATCTCTTCAGTACGGCGGGAGCGTTAAAGCGGAGAATGCAAAGGAATTGATGGCCCAGCCTGAGATTGACGGACTTCTGGTGGGTGGTGCAAGCATTCAATGGGAATCGTTTTTTAAAATTATTGAGGCGGTGTCAAAGGATTAATTTTTTGTTCAGAGTTTTTTTCATAAATTGGAGAATTACATGGTAAAGGCTGAAAAGGCATTTAAGTGGGGAATTGCCATTATTGTTATCTTTGGGATATTAAATGCATTCTATTTTTTAAATTTAATCATTGCGTTCAAGATTGTGCTGCCGATTTTATGCGTGTTTATGATTGGGTCTATCTTATTACAATCAGGAAAAGGGGGAGGGTTGGCAGCGATTGGTGGTCTGGGCGACCAATCTGCCTTTGGGACGAGAACGAGCACCTTTTTAACGAAGGTCACCTACCTTATCGGCGCTGCATTTATTGTTGCCACCGTCTTTTTGTTTAAATTGTCCATCTCTTCGCACATGATGCATACGATGGTTCCCCAGGAAGGTCCCGGAGTACCCCATACGCATAATCATGAGCATGATGCGCAGCATGAACACCACGATGTTCCGCATCCGGAAGGGAAAGAGGGTAGCTCTGCCAATATTGGGATGCAGGAAGTTAAAGAAGAGTCATCAAAAGTCACGGTGCAGGAAAGTCCTCACCAGGCAGATGTCAAGGGTGAAGTGCCGACGGAAAAACCGATGGGCGTGAATCCTGTTCAGGAAGAAGAAAAGGCGCCCGAGAACACGAAATAGTGCTGAAACAAAGTGGATAAAGAAGCGTGGAGAAATTGGGATAAAACATTGAACAACGCACAGAATGGGTGGCTTTAATGCTCAAGAGTATGACAGGATTTGGCATTGCAGAATATAAGGATACGGAGCGTTCGCTTCGTGTGGAATTGCGTTCGGTGAATAACCGGTTCCTGAAGATCGATTCGCGGTTGCCGGATATGTTGCAGGCATTTGAGAGCAAGATTGAGCAATCGATTAGGGAAAAAATCAACCGGGGCACTGTCCTGGTAAATGTGAATTATCAATCGCTTCTGCAGGAGTCTGAGTATGTCCTGAATTCCGGTCGGTTAAAAGAATATTATCGCTTGCTCAGCGATGTGAAAAAAGAGATAGGCTCCCGGGAGAAGTTATCGGTAAATACCTTAATCCTGCTCCCGGGGGTGCTGCAAAAAAGCAAAAATAACCATGAGGACGCCGACGACCTGCTATCCCGATGTATTCTTCTCGTAGACGAAGCCCTTATGAAGATGCTGCAGATGAGGGAGAAGGAAGGCAAACATCTTGCGGAAGACATTGAACAGAGAAAAACAGGTATTCTTGCAATGCTTGATAAAATTGAAATGCGGGCGCCGGTGGTAGTTCAGGAATACAGCAAACGGTTGCAAAACAGGGTTGCCTCACTCCTGGCAGGAACAAATATCGAATTAACCGACAGCAACCTCTGCCGGGAAATTGCCCTCTTTGCAGAACGGTGCGATATCAGCGAAGAGATTAGTCGTCTGAAAAGCCATATGCATCAGCTGCAGGAAACGATCCACCTGAATGAACCCGTAGGGAGAAAACTCGACTTTATTGTTCAGGAAATGTTCCGTGAAACGAATACCATGTGCTCAAAGGCGAATGACAGTGTAATGTTGCGGGATTTGGTGGAGGTAAAAACGGAGATCGAAAAAATTCGCGAGCAAATATTTAATATTGAATAGACGAGGTGAATTTCTTCGGTTTTTAGAGAGCTGATGGCTATGGGAAAGTTGGTGATTATTTCAGGACCGTCTGGATCAGGCAAGACAACGGTTTGTCGTCTGCTTACAAAAGACCCGCACATCAGGAAGTCAATATCAGTCACGACTCGCCCACCCAGGTATAATGAGAAAAATGGAGAAGCATACCATTTTGTGTCAAAACAAGAATTCGAGGAAATGATACGGAAAGATGAATTGGCAGAACATGCGGAGTACTGCGGATGTTCTTATGGAACACCCATAAAGGCCTTAAAAGAGGCGATTGCTAGCGAAGGGTTCTATTTACTTGAAATCGAGGTACAGGGGGCATTGCAAATTATGGAAAAATTTCCGGAAACCATATCGATATTTTTACTGCCGCCTGATAAAAAAACCTTGAGCCAACGCCTGGTGCAAAGAAATACCAATAGAGAGCAGGATATGGAACTTCGCTTAAAAATTGCTGATAAAGAATTGGAATATAAAGACCGGTACAATCATTGTGTCGTGAACGATGATTTAGCGGTAACGGCAACTACCATCCGCAAAATACTTAATCTGACGTGATCATGTCCTACCACATTGTCCTGGGAGTTACGGGAAGCATTGCTGCATATAAGGCGGTTGAGCTTGTCTCATGTCTGACGAAACAGGGAAATGATGTTGTTGTGATCATGACGTCCGCAGCCCAGCGTTTTGTTCATCCGGTGACATTCTGCTCCATTTCTCATAATCGCGTCGTAACGGATCTTTTTATTGATAACGAGAATTACGACCCGAATCATGTGTCTCTGGCAGAACAAGCCGACTTGCTGGTAGTTGCGCCCGCTACCGCCAATTTTATCGGCAAGGTTGCATCGGGTATCGCGGACGACGCCTTGACCTGCACCGTTATGGCGGCACGATCACCGGTTATCATTGCCCCGGCAATGAATGATAGTATGTATTTGAACCCCATTGTACAGGAGAATATAAAGAAGCTGACACGCCATGGGTACAGGATTATTGAGCCTGAGGAGGGCAGGTTGTGCACGGGGCGTGTGGGAAAAGGCAGATTGGCAGCCGTTGAGAAGATTGTTGGAGTCATTGCAGAAGAGCTGAACAAGATGAGGAAGAGATGAATACGCTGAAAATAAAGGTGATGAGAAGGCAGGGCTGTGAGGATTTGCCTTTGCCCCAATACATGAGCGAAGCGGCAAGCGGTATGGATTTATATGCGGCTGTGGATACGCCGGTTTTGATCGAACGCAATGAAATTAAGCTGGTGCCTGCCGGTATCCACATCGAGGTGCCGCGGGGATATGAGGCTCAAGTGAGACCGAGAAGCGGCCTGGCGCTAAAACACGGGTTGACTCTCGTAAACACTCCGGGCACCATTGACAGCGACTATCGCGGAGAAATCGGGATTATTCTCTGCAATCTCGGGAAAGAGAGGTTTACTGTTGAACGAGGGATGCGGATTGCGCAACTGGTGATCCAGCCGGTAACCCGGGCAGAATTAGTTGAGGTTGAACGTCTGGAAGAATCTCCGCGCGGGACCGGTGGTTTTGGCCACACGGGGCATTAAATTGGAATTGAATCTTTTTCCCGCTTTCAGAAGGAATCACATGGGGAATAAACGTTTTTTACGGGGTATTACCGCGGTTATCCTTATAGCCTTCGCACTATTTTTCCTGTTCAGCTTCATCAGCTATTCCTCCAACGATCCGCCTTTTGCAGATTATCCGGTCAATAATCCAGTACATAATATCTGTGGGCCTGCAGGAGCTCAGGTTGCCGGATATGCCTTAGCCGGTATGGGGAGAACGTCTTATCTGATCGTTATCCTGCTCGGATGGCTGGGGTCACAATTTCTTTATAAAGAGTGGGTCGAATATTTGTGGGTAAGGGTGATCGGGGCGGTGCTCCTCTTGTTTTCCATAGCGTCTCTGTTAACCCTGGGGTGTTACTTGATAAAAAGGGACTTTTTGTCTTTTAATTTTGGAGGGATTTTTGGGATTGTAATTGTCTCGAGGTTGTACGAGTATTTCAGTTTAACAGGCACCCTTATTGTTTTGGGATTAGGGCTGATTATTTCAGTTGTGCTCTTGCTCAATGCCACGCCCATTTCCCCCTTCATAAAAGAGTCAGGCAGGAAAACAAAAGAAGAAGAATTGTCTCCTGCGCGCGATTCTGAAGCACGAAATCTTGACCCGCTTCGTCGTCAGAAAGGTAAGGTCTCTGCTTGTGCAGGCATTTCGGCTAACGATACGCCGGAAAACGATGCTGATGTTGCAGACACTGCCGTGGAAATAAAAACTGAACGGTACGAATTCAAAGACAGCCTTGCAAAAAAACAAAAAACGCATGATGATAAACCAGGTTTGAATGGAGAAGAGACAGCGACCGAGGAAGGGGAAGAAGATGCAGACAGGTATGATGCCTTATCTGTTGAAAAAAAGGAATCTTCTTATAAATTGCCCCCGCCGGAGCTTCTGGAGAAACCCGACGCCAGGGAACATGAGGATGACTGGGACCAGATTACGCAGCGTGCCCAGGTTCTAAAAAACGCCCTCGAACAGTTCAATATAAAATCCGAGGTCGTAGAGATAGAACGAGGCCCTGTCATTACTATGTATGAAGTGGAATTGGCGCCGGGGACAAAGGTTGGCAAGGTTGTGGGACTTTCGGATGACCTGGCTATTGCCTTAAAGGCGCCCAGCGTAAGAGTGGTTGCGCCACTCATGGGGAAATCTTCCATAGGCATTGAGGTTCCCAATGTCCAGAGAAAGACGGTGATGTTGCGGGAATTGCTCGATGCTTCTGAAGACGTCCGGAAAAAGATGTCGATTCCTCTTTTGATTGGCAAGGACGTTGCCGGAAATCCCGTTATATCAGATCTGGCGTCGATGCCTCATCTGCTGATTGCAGGGACAACGGGTTCCGGAAAATCGGTTTGTCTGAATTCAGTGATATTGAGCATCCTCTTCATGCGTCATCCACAGCAGGTACAGCTTCTGCTGGTAGACCCGAAGATGGTTGAATTTTCATTATTTCGGGAAATTCCGCATTTAATCAGTCCCGTTGTGACGGATATGAAAAAGGCATCAGCCGTACTGGAATGGGCAGTGAATAAAATGGAGGAACGATATGCACTGCTTGCCAGCGTGGGGGTAAAGCACATTAACGGCTACAACAGACTCGGCGTGTCAGAAATCAGGAAACGGTTAAATCCGGAAGGTGATGTTAACCTCGACGGGGTGCCGTTCTTTCTTCCCCATGTCGTTATTGTCGTGGATGAATTGGCTGATCTGATGATGGTGGCTTCCAAAGAGGTTGAGGCGTCGGTAATTCGCCTTTCACAAAAATCGCGCGCCGTGGGTATCCACCTCATATTGGCAACACAACGACCTTCGGTCGATGTAATTACCGGGCTTATTAAATCAAATTTGCCTTCACGGATATCGTTTTATGTTGCCTCAAAGGTGGATTCGAGGACTATTCTTGATCAAAACGGGGCAGAAAAACTCCTGGGAAGCGGAGACATGCTGTTCCTGCCTCCCGGAACTTCAAAACTGGTGCGCGTCCAGGGGGCGTATGTAAGTGATGAAGAGGTAAAGAATGTCGTTGAATATCTCAGAAAATGCGCGTCACCGCAGTTTAGCCCGGAATTAAAATGCTGGAAAGGCGCGTCGGATAAAGATAACAGCGCCAGGGACGATCTGTATAACGAGGCGGTAAGAATTATCCTCGAATCGCAGAGAGGGTCGGTTTCACTCCTGCAGCGGCGGCTGGAGATTGGATACTCACGGGCTGCAAAACTCATTGACCTGATGGCAGAAGATGGGATTGTGGGGGAATATAAGGGAAGTCAGGCCAGAGAGGTATTTCTGACCTTGGAAGAATGGGATGCCCAGATGGCGCGCATGAATCAGGAAGAGATGGATAACGTGTGATATGAAGTCAAAAAAGGTTGCTTTAATCAATTTGGGATGTCCCAAAAATCTTGTTGATGCAGAGGAGATTCTCGGCCGGGTGGCGGAGACCGGAAGCACGATTTGTCAGTATCCCGAGGATGCCGAGGTATTGATTATAAACACCTGCGGTTTTATTGACGATTCCAAGAAGGAATCGATAGATGCAATCTTCCGGATGGCAAAACTGAAAGAGGATGCCCGTTGTAAAAAACTCATTGTAACGGGCTGTCTTGCCCAGCGGTATCCAGATGAGCTGCAGAAGGAAATTCCTGAAATTGACCATGTGGTGGGATTAAAGGATTTTGATACCCTGACCGGCTTGTCCGGCTCTGGCGATAAAAAGAAAAAGACAGCGGCGGCGCAGTGTAGTGACGATTGGCGCAACCGCATCCGCTTAACCCCGAAACATTATGCCTATCTCAGGATTTCTGACGGGTGCGATAACCATTGTACCTATTGTGCCATCCCCGGTATACGCGGAAGGTTTCACAGCCGGTCGATAGAGAATATCCTGGAAGAGGCGCGTCAGATGGCATGCGAAGGGGTAAAGGAAGTTAATGTTATCTCACAGGACACGACCTCATACGGCGTTGATTTATATGGCAAACAGCAGTTGCATGTATTATTGGAGAAACTTTCCCGGGTAAAAGGTATTGAATGGATACGGATACTTTATACCCATCCGAGGCATTTTTATCCGGAGCTTATTTCTGTTATTGGTCGGTCTGATACGATCTGCAAATATATCGATCTCCCTGTTCAGCATATCAACGACACGATTCTCAGGGAAATGGGACGGGGAGTGACGCATGCACAAATCGAGCGGCTGATCGATGAACTCCGAAACCACATACCGAAACTCTTTTTAAGAACCTCCGTGATTGTGGGATTTCCCGGTGAAACCGGGGAGCATTTTGCCGAGCTTCTGGAATTTGTCAAACGCACTCAATTTGAGCGACTGGGGGTATTTCCGTATTCCAGAGAGGAAGGCACGCCGGCTGCGTCTTTGAAAAAACAGATAGCGAAAGAGATAAAGGATCAGCGGTTAAAGGAAATCATGCTCACACAACAAAAAATTATCTTGAAAAAGCACAAAGACCTGGTGAAAAGCACTATTGCCGTCATTGTTGATGAGCAAGGCAAGGCTGAGAAAACATGGCTGGGCAGAACTTACGGGGATGCACCTGATGTGGATAGCAAGGTCATTATTCGGGAAAATCATTTGAAAATTGGTGACATTAAAAATATGATAATTACCGGCACTGCAGGATATGACCTGCTGGGAAAGACAGAAACCTGAATTGACATCAGGGAATTTTAAGCCCGCAGGGGCGATTCATGAATTGCTCCTGCGAACAAGCCAGGACACAGAGTAAAAGAGGACTCCATGGGATCGTTTGATTATTCAAAATACACGGCATTCAATCTTCCCAATCGTTTGACCCTACTGCGGCTCTTGCTGGCCATTGTGTTTTTCATGTTCCTGTCATACCGTTATTACAATGTTGCCCTTGGCGCATTTCTGCTTGCCTGGCTAACGGACTGGCTGGATGGATACTTAGCGCGCAAAAAGGGACTTTTGACTGATTTTGGCCGCATTGCAGACCCCTTTGTCGATAAGATTATTGTCTGTGGTGGATTCATTCTGCTGATACAACATGCCCATGATATCATCCCCCCATGGATGGTTGTCGTGATTGTAGCGAGGGAATTTTTGGTTAACAGTCTCAGAAGTTACTCAGAATCAAGAGGGGTTGAATTTGGTGCAACGATATGGGGAAAGGCAAAGATGTTTGTCCAATCGTTCACTATTAGCTTCATCTTGCTCTTCTTCGCGCACCTCAAAGACCTAACCGTTATCAAACAGGGAATTGTTCTTATGCTGTGGCTTACCGTCGTTATTACGGTAGTTTCAGGAATTAAATATGTGGTAAAGGCTGGTCCCGCAATCTTGGCGAAGTAGGAGATGGAGTTTCTTTGTTCTTTGGTAACCGTCATTTAGTATTGAGCGTGGTTATGCAGAATTTTCACGTTTTTAGGGTGACGTGGACAAATTTATTAGTAGCGTTGTCAGGGAATACTAATGAACGGGAAATGTCAGTTAATAACTTTTTTCTTGGCAATGGATTTTTTGTGTTGTTACATTGCACGTCTACGGTAAATGCTTTTTGGCAAATTCTGAAAAACAAGAACGGACGACAATGGCAACCCCACAACCCCTGCGTTGGTGCCTCATGGAGCAAAAAGGATTTAAAAAACTTGCAATCTTCTTTGCTTGTGGTTCAATATCAAACCTAAATTGAGAAGATAAATTCCTGTCTTTTGGAGATCTGCAAAATATTATGTCATTTCCTCATATCAGCGAAGACTTGAAGAGTGTGTCTGTGCGCATTGGTGGTATGTGCTTTACGGCAGAGGCGGTTTTAAGGCTTTGTATCGACGGTTTTATTGGTCATAAGGCAGAGCTGATTGGTGGCGCTCAGGAAAGGACGGTGTCTCTCAATGAAGAAGGGAATCAGTTGGGGAAGCTGCTCAGGGATAAAGCGACGGAGCGTACTGGTAATAAAGAACAGATTAAATATCTGTTAGCTACGTTAAGCAGTGTGAGGCTGGCGTTAAACGGATTGGATTCACTTTCGCGACATGTAAAATTCAAGATTGATGAGAAAATTATATTGAGCGACAAGGGCTTTGATGAGATTCGCTATCTCTTTCATGCCTCACTCGATATCCTGAAAAGTGCGGGAGATACGATAGCAAACCGGAAGGAATCATTCATGAAATATGTCATGGATAAATGTGCAAATCTTGAAATACTCGCAAGGCAGTACGCAGAGCGGCATGAGGAACGGCTGATTACAGGGATCTGCCTGCCGGATGCATCTCCGGTATACGTGTGCATTGTTGATAGTGTTTTGACTGTGGTGTGGCATATAAAAAATGCGGTAACGCGCCTCTTTGGGAAATGGTGATAAAGAATGGCATTAACTCTGATAATGACGGCATACGGTAGTCAAGGAAAATGATGAGCAAGAAACCGGTATGCCTGCCGGAACTTCTTCAAAGACCTCATATGTCGTGATATGCGAGCGTATTTTCATTGTCAGACCGTTCTTGCTTAGTATTCCAGATTGTTTACCCAATCCGGACACCTCATCTCCTCAACGGCGTCGTAAGGCGGGGTGTAGGGCTTGATATCAAGAAGGGGAGTTCCGTCCAGCACATCCAGCCCTTTTACCGTAAGAATATTCCCCTTTCTTTCAAGCGCCTTAACGGTTGTCATGCCTATGGGATTTGGTCTCCAGGGACAGCGGCAGGCAAAGATGCCCACCTCCGGCACATCCTTTTTCCCCTGTGGTCTCATAGTAAGCCTAACTCTATCCACCTTGTCCAGCCAATAGAGGATAATCAGGTGGGAATAGTCGTCGATCCCTCTCAAACCATCAGAATAATCAGCGTCAACGACTATTTTCGTAATCAAATCCTGCCATCCGCCAAACTTTGGCTGCTTTATGGGGCTTTTTATGTAACCGATAGGTTTTAATTGCATACGATTTCTTCGTGAAAAATATCTGTTGTAATCTTTAATTCCATTAAATGCATTTTACAGGCTTTGTCGGGAGGAAGTCAATAATCACTAAAAATTCTGTTTCTTCCCCTCTCTTCGTGAAGGAAAAGGTTGGTAATTCTTCAGAGACTGATTATAATAAATTTTTAAAGCATAACAGTTTGGCTCATTGAAAGATGTATCTGTGTATTGACTTTCCAGGAGCTAAATGAATCTAATTTTCCGAAGTTAAGAAGGAGTATATGCCATGAGAACAAAGTCTCTCCGCAGAGGATTCTTTATTATAGTTTGTATCTTACTCTTAATTCCTCAAATTATCTTTGGAGAAACATCTCCTTTTAGCGTAAAGGTATCTCTTTTAAAGGATCATGTCCCTGCTGGTGATCTTATCCCTGTTACGGTAAGCCTCATGATTGCCCCCAACCATCGTGTTTATAAGGATCAAGTTAAGGTGGAGAGTGGAGATCCTTCCCGGTTTACCATTGTTTCTACAGAACTTCCTGCAGGAAAGATCAAGTATGATCAATTCCTGGAGAAAGAGGTGGAAAACTATGAAGGACAATTAGAGATAAAATCATTTGTTCAGATACCAAAGGACACGCCAACCGGACTTCAGGAGATAAAGCTTAAGGTACACTATCAGGGGTGTTCGGATAAATTCTGCTTTCTCCCAAAGGTTGAGGAGTTTCTTATGTCTGTTCAGGTGGAGCCCGCCGGGTGGGGTATGCCGGTATCACAGACGGAAGTCAAACAACCGCAAGCGGCTTTAAAATCTGAGAAAAAGGCCGAGATAACGGGTCTTCAAAAGACCATTGAGAGCCGCGGTATCTTCATATCGCTTGCCCTTATCTTTTTGGCTGGTGTGGGTCTCAGTTTTACCCCCTGTGTGTATCCCATGATACCCATTACGGTGGCAGTAATCGGCGGTAAGGCTGCGGGAGAACAAGCCTCAGCCAGGAAACCCCTGTCGGCTTTTTTTCTTTCTCTAGTTTATGTCCTGGGTATCTCAATTGTCTATTCTGCCATGGGTGTAGCGGCGGCCTCTACTGGCGCATTGTTTGGTTCTGCCTTGCAGAGTCCGTGGGTTATCGGGTTTGTCGTGGTGGTTTTTGTCGGACTTGCTTTGAGTATGTTTGGGGTATATTATCTGCGGGTGCCATCTCTCATCTCAGACCGACTGGGAACAGAGACGGGAACGGGCTTTATTGGGGTCTTTGTTATGGGATTAATATCGGGAATTGTGGCATCACCTTGTATTGGTCCTGCACTTGCCAGCTTGTTAGTCTATATTGCCAGCACAGGAAACAAATTCCTGGGGTTCTGGATGCTTTTTGTTTTTGCTTGGGGATTGGGCGTCCTGCTGATCGTGCTGGGAACATTCTCCGGAGCCATAAAGGCCCTCCCGAAATCAGGGGGCTGGATGGAGACGGTGGAGAGGATCTTCGGGCTTCTTTTAATAGGAGTCGCCCTGTATTACTTGCGGTTCATTATTTCAGAGGGTGCCTTTATTATGAGTTTAGGGCTTTTTTTAATTGTGACAGGGGTATTTTCGGGGGGTTTTGACCGACTGACCCATGAGAGCACTGTCTTTCAACGAGCCAAAAGGGCTTTTGGTCTCATAGTCTTTATCTTTGGTGTCTATTTTCTTGTGGGACATCTCATGATCAGGGGTTTTATTTTACCTCCCTTTTCGACTGCTACCCCTGGCCAATCTGTTGAGATGAGGGAGAAGATCGATTGGGTGTATGATGAGGAAGAGGGGCTGAGGCAGGGCAGGGAGAAGGGTAAAATAGCAATTATTGATTTTTGGGCAGAGTGGTGTGCAGCGTGCAAGGAATTTGATAAGTTTACCTATGCCGATCCTGAAATTATTAGGGAATTACGAAGGTTCGTAAATATCAAGATCAACAGCACCAAAAGTGACGATTCAAAGGTTAAGCAGCTTTGGGATAAGTATCATGTGGTTGGCTTGCCTACGATCGTGTTTGTTGGCAAAGACGGAACGGTGCTCACGGATAAAACGATTACGGGATTCATAAATGACAAGGAGTTTCTTGGTATTTTAAAAGGCTTAGAATGATAATGAAATGATAGCGATACTGGAATCGGGTTTTTATTAAAAGATGGTTGACTTTATCCGAAAATAGCATAGCATCAGGCGAATGGTGAGGGTTATGCTAAAGCAATAACGAAAATCTTTCAGATGAATTTGAATAGTTTTTTATTTTTTGTTGGAATAACGCTTGATTATTCACTGGTATCGTTATATGATGTTTCCGTTTTAAAATTTATGCAAAGGATTTTGGTAGTAACTCCGAAAAGAGTCCTTTCATACGTCAAAATCAAGAGGAAAATGGAATGTTGTTAGGAAAGCGTGAGTGAAAACGAAATATTTTCGAATCTTTTATGCACCAATCCTCTGTTTGTGCAAGTTTTTCGCAAAAGCCTCGTTTGTATTTACTTGTCAGTCGCATGTGTTAAAAAATAAACAATCAATAAACTCCTTGAAATTAAGGACGTAGGGTAAAGTTTGTAAATCATTCAGGACAATTGGTACAATTGTTGCTATGGTCAAGGATAACCTATTTCAATGGCTTAATGTGTTGTTTCGTGCCTGTCGTTTACCGAGAGGTGTTTGAGAATATTTTCGTAAAATGCATTCATGAGTTGTATATTTTTCCCATTTAAAATATTAGGGAGTTATACCCATCGGTTTATACGCGAATTAGGGAAGATGGGTTGTTTTATTGCCGCGGCCTTATTTTGGGTGGTGTTCCCGCCATACTTGTTCCAGCGGATTATTAAACAAATCAATTTTATTGGGGTAAAAACTACCCCTGTTATTGTGCTGACGGGTTCATTTACGGGAATGGTTCTGGCATTACAGACGTATTACGCCCTGGCCAAGTTTGGTGCTGAAGCAAGTTTAGGTCCTGTTGTCGCTTTGTCATTAATACGGGAGTTGGGGCCGGTTATTTCAGCTTTAATGGTTACGGGTTGTGCGGGTTCCGCGTTGACGGCAGAAATCGGTATTATGAGGATAACCGAGCAGATTGACGCTCTTGATGCCATGGCTTTAAACCCTTACAAGTATTTGATTGTTCCCAATGTGATAGGAGGAATCATATCGCTTCCTCTTCTCAATGCTATCTTTGTCGTCCTTGGTGTTTTTGGAGGATATGCGATAAGTGTGGGACTCATGGACTTGTCGAGCGGCACTTATTTCCAGGGCATCAGAGATTTCATAAAAACCCGGGATATTCTCGAGGGTTTATACAAATCCTTAAGCTTTGGTTTTTTAATCACCTGGATAAGCTGTTACAAAGGCTATTTTACGGGGTATGGGGCTGAAGGGGTGAGTAAGGCTACGATTCGATCCGTGGTGCTTTCATCGGTAATGATCCTGGTGTGGGATTACTTTATGACATCTATTATGATAACATAATGATCAGAGATGATTAAGGTTGTAGACTTATTCAAAAGTTTTAAAGGACAAGAAGTGCTTCGCGGTGTCAATCTGACAATCGAAGAAGGGTGCTCTATGGCCTTGATTGGAGGCAGCGGGCAGGGGAAGTCGATATTGTTAAAACATATCATTGGCCTCCTGAGGCCTGACCATGGCAAGGTATTGATAGACAACCAGGACATCGGCAAACTAAGGGGAAGGCCACTGAAGCGATTAAAGGAACGATTTGGCGTTGTTTTTCAGGGTGGCGCTCTTTTTGATTCACTTACCGTTTTTGATAACGTTGCCTTTCCGCTCAGGGAAAAAACCAGACTGAGCGAATCGGTAATCAGGGATAAAGTACGTCAGGAGTTGAAACGGGTAGGTCTCTCGGGTGCAGAAAAAAAATACCCTGCGGAAATAAGTGGCGGTATGAAAAAACGAGCAGCTCTTGCCCGTGGTCTCATTATGAATCCAGAGATTGTCTTTTTTGATGAACCAACCACCGGACTTGACCCTCTGATAAGTAAAGCTATCCATAAATTGATCAGGGAATGCCAGAAGAGCCTCAATTTTACTGCCATTGTTGTAACCCATGAGATCCCAGCTATTTTTTCTATTGTGGATTATATTGCTATGTTGTACAACGGAAAAATTGTTTTTACGGGAACTCCGGAAGAAATAAAAGCCTCCCCTGACCCTGTGGTTCATCAATTCATTCATGGAGAATTGGAAGGGCCTATTTCTATAAAATAACATGTTCCAATATTCGAAAAAGGTGATAAAATGAAGAAATTTGATACGGAAATAGTCGTTGGTATCTTTGTTTTTATTGGGGTGCTTTGTCTGGTTTTTATTTCGGTAAAACTGGGGAAGATTAATCTGATAGGAGGACATTATTATCCGGTAAAGGCCGTCTTTAGCACCATCAAGGGACTTAAAAAAAATACTGATGTAGAAATATCAGGGGTCTCCGTGGGTACCGTAGATGATATTAAACTCATTGATTACGAGGCTGTTGTTAGCCTGCGGATTCGGGATGATATAAAACTGCAGGACGACTCTATTGCCTCTATCCGTACCAAAGGGCTGCTGGGAGAAAAGTATGTAGAAATAACACCGGGTGGGTCGGACAGATTATTACAACCCGGAGATACCTTGCATGAAACGGAACCACCCATTGATTTGGAAAAATTAATAGGAAATTTTGTCTTTGGGAAAGTAAAGGAATAAAGCAATGAAATTGAGAAAAACAATATCTACAATATGTTATGGGGTAATGTTACTGATAACCATGTCTCCGGTTGTGCGGGCTGCAGAAACTCCTGGAACGCTCGTCATGGAAACCATAGACAGAGGTTTGGTGGTTCTGAAAGATCCTTCCCTGAAGGGAAGGGAAAAGTCAGATGAACGCAGACAACGGTTGTGGAAAGAAATTTCTCCTATCTTTAATTTTGAAGAAATGTCCAAGCGTGCCCTTGGTCAACACTGGAAAAAACGTTCTCCTGAAGAGAAAAAAGAATTTGTGGAACTCTTTACGAACATTCTGAAAGATGCCTATATTGGAAAGACTGACACCTATTCCGGAGAAAAGATTGTTTTTGTAAAAGAAAAGCAAGACGAGAAGGACTATGCCAGCGTCCAGACCAAGATTATTACGAATACCGGGGCCGTTGTCTTAGTGGAATATCGTATGCTCAGCAATGCGGGGAAGTGGAAGATCTATGACGTAATTATTGAAGGGGTAAGCCTGGTCAATAATTACCGCAGCCAGTTTAGCAATATCCTTATGAAATCACCCTATGAAGAACTTGTTCAAAAAATAAAAGGGAAAACTGGTAAAGAAAAAACCTAACAAAAGTTAAATTATCGTGATAAAGCTTATGGTTGTTCTGCAAGGGGTCAAATTATGAGAAACGGTGTGACTGGGATGTTTTTTTTCGGTGTAACAGTACTTTTTTCCATGCATGCGCTACAGGCTGAAAGTGTACCGGTATCTGCTCCTGCAGAATCGTCTTATGGGGAGTTAAACGAAGACAATGCTTCCAATATGGATACCGGGAGTGGCGGTGCTGAAGGAGAATCAGATGAGGCAGGGCAAGCCGGAACGGAAGCAGAGATTCCTCTGGTAAAAGATACTTTTCAACCCTTTAACAGAGCCATGTTTGCCTTTAATGACAAGGCTTTTCACTATTTCTTTAAACCAATATATACTGGCTATAATTCAATGATACCGGTTCAGGCACGGGTAAGCGTGAAAAATTTTTATACCAACATAAGGATGCCCATCCGTTTTTTCAATTGCCTCTTTCAGTCGAATTTTAAGGGTGCAGGCACTGAAATGTTGCGCTTTGTTGTCAACAGCACGGTTGGGGTGGCGGGGTTTCTTGATCCTGCCAAGTCAAAATTTCATTTGGAGAAACAGGAAAGAGACTTTGGTCAGACCCTCGGCAAATACAACATGCAATCTGGTACGTATTTCGTCTGGCCTTTTCTTGGCCCGTCAAACACGCGTGATACCATAGGGTTTGTGGGTGATACCGTATTAGATCCATTGACATGGGTTTCCTATTTCTTTCTCAAACCTATTGAGAGTATAGGAAATTATACCTATGAATCTGTCAACAAGCTCTCCGTCGATACGGGTGATACGTATGAGAGTGTAACAAAACCTGCTATTGACCCTTATATTGCACTCCAGGATGCTTATCTGCAAAATCGGGTGAAAAAGATAAAAGAATAAGCCATGCCTGGGATGAAGCGGTTGCGCATGCCTAAATTATCGTGCAATCATTCAAAAACTTGTCTCTTCAGAGGAAGGAGATCATACATGGGATGTCGGAGAATTATTGGTTTTGGTTTTTTTACCGATTTTATTTTCCGTGCCGTTGAAGAGCCTTCTAATGTTCGATTTATGGCGTAGAATAATCAATATCGAGATGAATAGAGAAAATATGGTCAAATAAAGCCCTTGTCCCAAAGGGTCCTTTCCAAGTACTAGCAAGCATATTGCCAATACCGGGGGGCTGAGGATAGAACCTAACGATATGTAACGAGTAGTAAAAACAACGCATAGCCAGACTGCGACAGAAATTATGAGTGGTAGTGGCGCTAACCATAAAAATACCCCACAGCCTGTTGCAACCGCCTTTCCTCCCTTAAAATTGAGAAAAACCGGGAATGCGTGTCCACAAATCACACCAACACCGCACAATATCAACAAAAGAGGGTGTGCGTGGCCTGCAAGATAATGATCAAAGATGAACACCGGAAAGAAACCTTTCAGCATGTCTAAAATGAATACCAGGATGCCGTAAGGTTTCCCCATAACCCTGGCAACGTTTGTTGCCCCCGGATTACCGCTGCCAACCTGCCGGATATCGATACCCTTTGCCAGCTTAGCGATGAGAAAGCCGAAGGGGATGCTGCCAATGAAGTATGAAATAATGGGACCACAAATAGCTTCCATGAACACCGGAAAAATCCTTTCTTAATTTTTATGAAAATATCTTAAAAAAACGCGGTATGCGCCACCAGAGTTTATGAATAGCATGCCGGGAATGGCTCTGACGGAGGTACTTTTTCCAATCTTTATCAAGTGCATTACCCCAGAGCAGGTATGATCTAAAAAACCGAATCTTGTCCGTCCGAGAAATGAAACCCATTTTTTGATGCAGAGACGTGTTTGTCCTGCCTGACAACCACCGGAGCTTTTCTACGGACCGGTCGAGACGCAGGAGATTTTTCATTCTCTTGTCGATATTGAGTTTTTCTGTAACCACGGATTTGTCCAGATCGATGATATACGCATGGAATTCTCCGGTGCTGTCGTGTTTTACGAGGATATTTTTCAGATGTAAATCCGCATGAAATATCCCTGCATCATGCATATTTCTCAAAAGTCCCGCAATCGCACGGATTACAGGCCTTTTAAATTTTTGTATGAACGTGCCAGAAGATTCTGTTATCAATTGGATAAGGTCTACCGCGTCAGGGATCTCCCTGGAGATAAAGTCTGCCGTATAGAATAGACCCCATAGTCTCCTCTTGATTACAGCAACTACTTCCGCCGACAGTACATCTTTTTGAAGGGCAATTTCATTGATCGCTACTTCGTTGACCGGTCTATTCTCGTTATAAAAGATGCCACCCAAAAGTTTGCCGAACAAGCCGCCATGCCGGTAGTTTCGGATAATCAACCTTTCCCTGCTGTTTCCGGAGAGGGGAATGGTCCGATACGCACCTCTTCCATATTTTACGGTACCACTCGTTTTCCTTTTGTCTTCAAAGGTTTCCGGGTGAAAAACCATATTGAACAAAAGTTCCCGATATTGGTCTTTTACCAATAAAGTGGTATTGCCTTGTTTCAACAGGGAAAAAGCGGGTAACGTCATTGATTTTGTTAGCATCAGCGTTATTGTTTCAGGGGAAGCGTGATTCGTCAGCATGCCGTCTTGAAAAAACTGCCTTGCGTACGATTATATATCAGCACGGAAATGAATACAAACGCAAATTGAATTCTTATTGAAAACCAGTTATGCAAAGCTTATAGTAATTCAATTGTATAGGAATTTTCATTTTATTTAAGCGAGTTTTGGGGATGTAGTAGCGGTAGGGTGGATTAAGCGAGAGCGAATCCACCTTTCCTGGAAGTAGTATTGGTGGATTCGGCGTAAAAACCAACGCCTTAATCCACCCTACTCATAAGTAATTCAAGTATAAAAAAGAAAACCACGGTAGTTTCAAAAGATGGAAAAACGATTCGATAATCTCAAGAATATTCTGATTGTACGGTTGGGAGCCATGGGTGACATTATTCATGTTATGCCGGCCGTAATAAACTTGAGGCGGACATTCCCTGATGCCTCCCTCGTGTGGCTTGTGGAAGACAAGGCGCAAGGCCTGGTTGAAGCGCTTCCGGGGATTGACGAAGTCATTGTCTTTCCCAGAAAGAAATGGCAAACGGCCCTTCGGCATCCACGCAAATATTTTACCGTAGCTGCTGAACTGCGTGCGTTCTTGCGGAAATTAAGGGAAAGGGAATATGATGTTGCCCTCGATTTCCATGGTAATTTTAGAAGCGGGTTATTGGCTTATTTGAGTAACGCAAAGACACGGGTTGGTTTTTCAAAAGGGTATTGTAAGGAAGCGAATTATATTTTTACGAATGTACGGATGAAACCGCACCAGAAGAAGATGCACAGAATCGAAAAATATTTCAGTCTTCTTCAGGGCATGGGTATCACGGTATACTACCAAAGGCCGGAATTTTCGATTTCAGATAACGACCGTCGTTCTGTCGATGATTTTATTTCCCGGCATCATCTTCAGGAAAAACCTGTTGCAATCCTTCATCCGGGAACCAGCATGTTTGGTAAATTCAAGCGCTGGCCGCCTGAAAACTACGCCATGCTTGCGGACAGATTAATAAAAGAAATGAACTACTCGGTTGTTTTTACCTGGAGTGAACCGGAATACAACCTGGTACAACAGATACTTTCGTTGATGCAGTATCACGCCACGATTGCATGCAGGACTGCATCGGTAAAACAACTGATAGCCTTATTACAACGCGCGCATCTTTTTATTGGCGGGGATACAGGACCAACCCACCTTGCTTCGTGCATGGGAATTCCTACCATTGCAATCTTTGGACCTAAGGATCCTTCTCTTTATGCCCCTTACGATGACAATGCCGTGGTGGTAAGAAAAGATATTCCCTGTAGCCCTTGTGAGAGACGGACCTGTGATCACGTTACCTGTGTCTCCTCTATTACCCCGGAAGATGTCTTTCGTGCTGTTCTTGAGTTGACTAAAGCACCTTTGCCCTTTGGTGTGCAATGACCGGTATCTGATGTCATTCTGAAGACGAAAAGACGTGATACGGGAGAGGTAATACAAAACATGCATGGAATAAAGAACCGGAAGAAAAGAAGTTTGACTTTTTCTATGTTGCTTGATAATATAACTTTTCTTTACTAATCGCTAAAATTAAAAAAGGAGCTTGCCAATTGTGGAACCTGTGGGTATTTTCGATTCAATAAAAACCCTCATGGATGAGGTTGAAACACGATTCCATAAAGAATTGCAGCCGAGCAACAATTCTTTAGCCGATCTTATTATTCACATCAGCAAATATAAAGGAAAACGATTACGACCGGCCTTGGTGTTATTATCAGGGAAATGCGCAGGGAGTGTCGTGCCTCAGCATGTAGACATTGCCGTGGTCGTGGAAATGGTTCATACTGCAACACTGGTTCATGACGATATCATCGACGAGGCCGCAATGAGAAGGCACGTTGAAAGTATCAATTCAAAATGGGGGAGAGAAATATCCATCCTCTTTGGAGACTACCTGTTTTCCCGGGGATTTACGATCCTGTCTTCCCTTGATTCTCAAATTGCAACCCTTCTGCTTTCTCAGACGGTGAACATTATGTCAGAGGGAGAACTCATCCAGCTGCAAAGGCGGTATGATATTGGATTGAGTGAAAATGACTATTTTGACATTATCGAACGAAAAACAGCCTCTTTATGCGCTGCCAGTTGCCGTTTGGGGGCTACGTTCGCCGGAGCCAATCGAAAAATTTCTGATATGTTGTCCACGTACGGCTTAAAGATCGGTATGGCATTCCAGATTGTGGATGATTGCCTTGACGTGATGGGCACGGAAGAAGAAATTGGAAAGTCATTAAACACGGATATCCAGAAAGGCAAGCTCACCCTGCCGCTCATTCACCTGATGAACCAACTTCCCAAAAACAAACTTGAATCAGCCCGGGAACTGATATTTCAGCATGACGCAAGAGAAACGAAAAGCGCCATTATGGAGCTGTTAACAGAGCATGATGCGGTGGAATATGCCTTTGCTACCGCAAAAAATATGGTGAAACAGGCACAAGAGGAGATTGCCCCGCTGCCTGCCTCTCCCTACAAAACGACACTCATGGAACTGGCAGATTACATCGTAACGCGAAGGACTTAAAAATCGGAGAATATATTTATGATTAGCATGCCCGGTGGTTGGGAGTGGATCGTAATCGGTATTATTGTTTTTGTCGTATTTGGTAAGAGACTTCCAAATACCATGAAAACGATAGGGAAAAGTTTTGCGAACTTCCGGCAGGGTTTTAAAGGTGTTGAGAAAGAGATAAAAGAGGTTAAAGAAATCAAGAACGATATCGATACCATTACAAAACTAAAAATAAGCTAACGACCAGTTGCTACTTCTCGTTTTTCACATCCGCAAAATGAAATTTCATTCCATCCGCCGCGGCAATAATCTTTAATCCCATCTCTTGTGATAGTCGTTCGGCAACGATACGGGGTTGCGCCTTGATCATCGTCATACCAAAATGATTTAATATCGTTACCTTCGGCTTCAGGGCATTGACAATTTCTTTTACATCTGCAATGCTGAGATGATAAAGCCAACTCTTCATATCTTTATCCACGGTATAACGAACTACGTTGACAATTAAAATCTCACCCGTATAATACTTCAATAATTCCGGAAAAAAGCGAGTGTCTACAATCAATGAAATGGTATAGTTCTGAGTAAAAAAATTTATACCGTAAGTCTCACTGGGATGTTGATGTCTCAGGGGTGTTTCGAAAGACACCGTATCAGAGAGCTTATATCTGCCGCCCTCTCTGATGATTTCTATCTGAAGGATATAACTTCTTACATATTGAAAAACAACAGGATCTTCTGTTAAGGCATCTTCAGGGGTATAAAGGGCGCCACGCTGCTTGAACCCGCCTTCGGTCATCGCTTCGATCATGACATTCACATCCGCGGCATGATCGAGGTGCCGGTGGGTAAGAATGATGGCATCCAATTTCATCGGGTCCATCTTCGGTCTGCTTGAAATGCACCTCACCAAACAGCCCGGTCCGGGATCGACCAATACGTTAAAACCCTGCAGGGAATACCACATGCCTCCTGATGCCCGCAATTGCTTGGACACGACAATCCTGGCGCCAGCGGTACCAAGAAATTTCACAAAATCGGTTTCTGGGGTATTTTCCATATTTGACAATAATACTAAAAATTATGCTTGAAATACGAACGATGAACGATAGGCATCACATCGTTGCTGCTGATTAACGCAGTTCACATCATTTTCGATAAAAGGCGAGGGGATGACTCTCTTGGCTCCCTATCCTCTTCGGCATCAGAAATCGAGCGGACTTTTTACCTCTTTGACGGTCTGGCTTTTGATCGTATGAGTGTATATCATGGTCGTCCTTACATCACGGTGTCCCAGCATCTCCTGAATAGTGCGGATATCGTAGTTGGCCTGCAAGAGGTGGGTTGCGAAACTATGCCGAAAGGTGTGGGATGACACCCTCTTCAATATCTTTGCCTTCCTCACAGCCCGCCGTATCGCCTTATTCACATGGGTTTCATGGAGATGATACCTCCTGTATTTGCCCTCATCGGGGACAAGCGTCAACGTCTTGGCCGGAAAGAACCACTGCCAGATCAGCTCCTTTCCGATGTTTTTATACTTCTTTTCAAGAAGTCCGTCAACAAATGCTCCCGCATAACCGGCATCAAGGTCTTTTTGATGCAGTTCCGTCACATAGGCAATATGGTTTTTAATCTGCGGAATGATCGACCTTGGAAGCGGCACAGTCCTGTCTTTCTTCCCCTTCCCGTCATGCACCGTCAATATCCCTGCATCTAAATTGAAATTGTGCAGCCTGAGCTTCATGCACTCAAACAGCCGGAGGCCGCAACCGTACAAAAGCCTGACTACAAGGTCATAAGGATAATTAAGGTTGCCTATTACCGAGTCCACTTCCGCCCGGGACAGTACAACAGGTATATATCTGGTCCGCCTGGCCCTCACATTATCGCTCTGGTCGCCAAAATCGGTTTTTAATACGTGCCTGTATAAAAACAAAAGGGCATGAAACGCCTGGTTCTGGGAAGAAGCCGAGACGCGGCATTGCACAGCCAGAAAGCGTATGAAATCCTTCACATCGGATGGATTCAAATCAGAAGGTTTCTTGCTTTTTGTAAAGGCCTGGAACTTTCTCACCCATGTGGAATATGATCTCAATGTCTTCGGGGAATAATGCCTTACCTTAATCTCCGCAAACAGGTCTGAGTAAACCTTGCCCCACTCTTTTCCTGACAACGCCCCCGATTTCGTCGCCTCTTCTTTACTGAATAATGGGGTGGGAGAAGTCAGAGAATCGGAACAGTCCTCCGGTTTAACATTCCCCTCACCCCTCACAGGGAGCGGGGCAGCGCCTGCCCCTGCATGGTTTGCGGGAAGGTGAGGGGCAGATCGCAGCATCTCGTAATAAAGGGACACTGCTTGTGCTGCCTCCTCTTGCATGGCAGGAGATTGATGTTTCTCATGCAATTTGACCATAAAATGTTCAAGGGATTCCCTTTCAGCATACCCGTAACAGTGGTTATGGCAAAAATCGAGGTAATACCGCAACCACTTCTTGTAATTATTATGAAGGGAAACCGGAACCGATTTTTTACTCAGTAGAATGCTGTATTTCGTGAATAAAGCGGCAGGGATATTGAGCATGAATACTTATCCTATTTCCTGTTATCACTCAATATACGTTGCTAACGAGTTAGAAATTATATTTATGATGACTTCATATGTCAACATAAATGTTTTTTTGGTTGACATGCGCTATGCCTTTTTGTACAAGTACAGAAAACTTGTTAATAACATTGTTAGTTGCTAATATTGGCACATAAATAGATGGATAATTAATGAAACTGCCTAATAATACCCTGATTGCGTATGAGAAACTGATACAATATCTATTAGTTCCAAGAAGGCGAAACGATAAATCACAATGGTTAGCAAAGGCAGGCTACACCCTCGAAAACTGGCTGTTATTGGAAAATGATTTACGCAACCAGATTTTATCACTCGATGTCGCGCTAATTGAAAATACCCAATATGGTCAAATGTATGAAATCAGAGGAAAATTAACCGGACCGAATGGAAAAAGTTTGAAAGTATGCACAATTTGGATGACTGAAAATGAAACAGGAGACACAAAGTTCATTACTATGTATCCAAACAAAGGGAGGATATAGAAATGACATATAAATTGTTTGAAGAAGTCGTTTTATTAAAAGATATTCCTGAAAAAAGATTAAAAAGAGGGGACGTTGCCACTATTGTTGAGCATCACCCTGTTTCTAAGGGTGAAGACGGATATTCATTAGAAGTATTTAATGCGCTTGGAGACACAATAGCAGTGATAATTGTACCTGAATCAGCAATTGAGCCTTTAACAGAAAATGAGATTTTTAGTATTCGTTCGTTAACGGCAGGGGGAAAAGAGTAGAAGTAGCCGGGTACACCTCAGTTAAAAAAATGAACGAATTTTTCACCTGAATATCGTTGCAGCAAAATTAAGATTTAAGGAAAAAGAAAGCCTAATAATGCAATCCAGCGGACGGCAAAAAACGCCGCCGCTGATTTTTAGCGTTCGCGTGTATGGAACACATTGAGTGGTGGCACATACTTGTCGTTGCAGCAATTGTCTGCCTCATCCTTGAAACGCTTTCGCACGGCTTGACCGGTTTCGCGTTTGCGATTGCGTTCGCGTCAGCGGCTGCCGCCGCATATTTCGGAGCACAAGCCAAAGGCCAATTGCTCGCTGCAATAATCAGTTTGGCGGTTTCCTTTTTTGGCCTTCGACCGTTGTTTCTGTGTCTCTTGATCAAGCAGACACCAGCAACCAGAACAAACCTGGAGGCGTTGATCGGACGACGAGCAAGAGTAATCGAAGCGATTGACACCGTCACAGGCGGCGGCAGGGTTCAGCTTGACGGCGATACTTGGAGAGCCTCATCGCTCCAAAAGCACGAAGTCGGAGATTGGGTCGTAATTACAGATTTAGACGGTGTGACCGTCAACGTCAGAAAGGAATAAACCACTATGCCGCCTATCATCATCCTGAGTGCAGTCGTCTTATTGTTCATCATTTTCGTTGCCTTCGGCTTTCGCCTCATCAGCCAGTCGGAGACAATGGTTATAGAGCGTCTCGGACGCTACCACCGGACGCTGGATTCCGGCATCAATTTCATTTTCCCCATAACCGACCGCACCAGGACCATTGAATGGAAGTACATCAAGGCAGATGTTGACGGAAAAACAATCGTGAGAAAGGGCACTATCAAACGCATCGATTTGCGAGAGACCGTCTATGATTTTCCGAGGCAGACTGTCATCACGAAGGACAATGTCACTATCGAACTGAATGCGTTGCTTTATTTCCAGATTACCGACGCCAAACGGGCTGTTTACGAGATAAACAACTTGCCGGATGCGATTGAGAAGTTGACCCAGACGACTCTGCGAAACGTCATTGGAGAGCTTGAGCTTGACCAGACGCTTGCATCGCGTGACACGATAAACACGAAACTTCGCGCGATTCTTGACGACGCCACCGGAAAGTGGGGCGTGAAGATCAACCGTGTCGAGTTGCAGGATATTGTCCCACCCGATCAGATTCGCGACGCGATGGAGAAGCAGATGCGTGCCGAGCGAGACCGACGCGCCGCGATTCTTGAAGCCGAAGGTAAGAAGCAAGCCAGCATTCTACAAGCTGAGGGATTGCGGAACGCGGAAGTTGAAAAGGCACAGGGCGAGAAGCAGGCTGCCATTTTGATAGCTGACGGGCAGGCGGAAGCCAGAATCAGAACTGCCAAAGCAGAAGCGGAAGCAATTCGCCTCGTTACCGAATCGCTCGCACGCACCAAGACCGACCCCGCTTATTATCTGCTCGGCGTCAAATACGTTGAAACTCTGAGAGAGATGGTTTCAGGAAAGAACAACAAGGTTGTCTATCTGCCGTTCGAGGCCACGGCTCTCTTTGGCTCGCTCGGTGGCGTCAGAGAACTTTTCCAGAAGACAGATGAAAAACGGGTCTAACAATGCATTGCAGCGAACCTGACGGGAGGGTCGCTGTTGCAACGTTGCCTCCCTGTGCTGGGGTCGCTGAGCTTGGGTCGTTGGGCGGCATGGTGGATATCAATGACCTCGCTCAGCGGATCTCATCTGTGTTAAATGACGCGGTGGTTCAGCGCCTATCGAAGCTTCTCCTTGACTGGACCAAGGACAGCAGGGTCGTTCTCTATACCTCGTTGCACTCGCCGTGGGCTTCACCATTGGCCGCTACCGTGCCTACCGTGCCTCCTCGTACCAGAATCGTGGCGAGGCGCTGCTCTCCCGCGTTGTGCAGACGAACTTCGGTCCTCCTGACTATCACCTGATGAATCATGTCACCCTTCGGCTGAAGGATGGCACAACCCAGGTTGATCACATTCTCGTCTCTAGGTTCGGTGTGTTCGTCGTTGAGACTAAGGACCACAAGGGTTGGATCTTCGCCAACGCGAAGCAGGCGAGATGGACTCAAGTCTTGTTCAACCACAGGTTCAAATTCCAGAACCCAATATTTCAGAACGATCGACACGTTCGGGCGGTGCAAGGCCTCCTTGATTTTCTACCGTCCGGCGCCATCAAGTCGGTTGTCGTCTTCACGGGTGAAGCGGAATTCAAGACAGAGGTTCCGCAGAGGGTGTTTTGTATCTCCGGGCTTATTGACTACCTGCGCGAACACACTGTCGAGATCACGTCCCTCAATCGAATGCAGTTTTGCGTGGGCAGGATTGAGACTGCGCGCCTTGCCATCAGTGGCGAGACGGACGTAGAACACGTTCAGAGACTTGAGCGGAGACACGGCAGTCCGACCTAGCCTTTCGGGCTCAAGAGTACCGCTCGCTGGGCGCCGCCCAACAAGCCACTGAAGCTGGGAAAGCAAAGGGGTCACCCATTAAGCCTCTAGCCTCCTTTTAGTTTTCTTGAGTGTCTTGCAAAGCATGAAAAGCCTTGCAAGACACTCAACAAGGGTAACGGTGGATTCGGCGTGAAAAGACACACGCCTCAATCCATCCTACTTATGACCAGGCATGAATTATTTCCCTCATAATCCCTGGTGTTTAACGCTGCATTTCTGATTTCTTTTTTAATGGGTTTCTCAAGGATGAGATTCAGATTGATTTCCGGATCTTTGTCGCGGTGATTGATAATAGGAGGTATCAGGCCTGTGTTTATCGACATGACTGATGAAATGAGTTGCGCTGCACCGGCGGTCCCGTACGATTCACCGATGTTTGATTTTATTGCAGATATCGGTATTTGACTGCTCCCCGTGTCAAATAAAGATCGGATCGCCTTTGCCTCAACGGCATCCTGTACCTTGCATCCATTGGCATTTGTACTGATCAGGCCAACATCTTCCTTCTTTACCCCCGCATCTTCCAACGCTTCACGCATGGCCCTTTCGGCACGACGCACTCGTATACCTGTCGGATGGTTTTTGCCACCCACGAAGGTGCTGCCAAATCCCTTTACCTCCGCATAGACATGGGCTCCCCTGTCAAGGGCATGCTGGAGTTCTTCCAGGATAATCACGTAACTGCCTTCGGCCATGACAAAACCGTTTCTCTCTTTATCAAAGGGCAGGCTTGCCTCTCTTGTGCCATCAAGACCCGATAGCAAGCCGCGCAGATAAAATATCAGGTACAGATCAATGGATATCTGTTCAACACCGCCTGCCACGATCACCTTTGCCATACCACGCCGTATCATTTTAAATGCATCTCCGACGGCATCGGCACTGGACGTAAAACCTGCAGATATGGTACGGGCGAGTCCCTTGATTTTAAAGATGACGGATACGTAATTGATGGAAGAATTCAAGGCAACGTCATAGCTGAGCATGGGTGACAATTCGGATGGGTTGTTCCTGATAATTTCGTAAAAATAATCCGTAGTTTCTGAAAAGTTGCCAAGAGACGAGCCAATGACAATGCCCATCTGATCCGACAGGGAACCGTCCTGCGGCAGATTTGCATCATCCAGCGCCATCTTAGAGGCAGACCCCAGGAAACGTGTCCCCTTGTTCAAGTACTTCAAGCCTTTACTGCCAAGGTATACTTCGGGTTTGAGGTCTCTTACTTCGCCGCCGAGCTTGCACTTGTAAGGAGATACGTCGAGAGAAGATATGGGTGTGATACCTGACTTTCCCTCAATGAGGCTATTCCAAAACGCCTCTTTACCGCAACCAAGGGGAGACACAACACCTAAACCAGTAATAACGACTCGTTTTTTCATAATTTGCTGAATATCGTTGTAGCGTTGTTACCGCCAAAGGCAAAGGAGTTGTTTAACACGTGACCCACTTTTAACTCGCGTGCCGTATTGGGCACGTAATCGAGGTCGCATTCCGGATCAGGGGTTTCGTAATTAATCGTCGGAGGAACTACTCCATGTCTCAATACCAGACAGCAGACAACTGATTCCACAGCGCTGGCTGCACCCATGAGGTGACCTATCATCGATTTGGTAGAACTGCTGGGGACCTTATACGCACCATCGCCAAACACGCGCTTTATGGCAATGGTTTCCGTCTTGTCGTTGTGGGGCGTACCAGTACCGTGGGCATTGATGTAACCAATTTCTTGGGGAGAAAGGTTTACCATTTTTAGCGCATCGCTCATGCATCTCACAGCGCCATCGCCCTCAGGATGGGGCGCGGTCATGTGAAATCCATCGCAACTTAACCCATAACCTGCCATCTCAGCAATAATCGTTGCCCCGCGTTTTTTGGCAAATTCGTAACGTTCCATGATCAGTATCCCCGCACCTTCGCCGATCATCAGTCCCTGGCGGTTTTTATCGAATGGCTGACAACGTTCTGGCGCCAGCGCTTTGAGGTTGTGAAAATGGGTAAATTCTGTTTGAGGGATCATGTCACCACCACCAACCATTACCACATCAACCTTATTATCCACAAGGTGGTCATACGCCCATGCAATGGCGTGATTGCCCGACGAGCAGGCGTTCAGCGAGATCATGGTTGGGCCTTCAAATTCAAAATTTTTGGACAGAATATTGGTGATCGAATTGGGCGGGTAAACGGCTGCAACGATGTTATCGAAACCGGTGTCTTTTTTTGAGGTGTCTAATCGCAAGAGCCTTTCAAAGGGCGTCAGCTCGGCTGCTAACGTCCCGATGGCAATGCCAAATCGTTCACGATCGAATTTCTTATCACCCGACAAACCGCTTTCCTGCAATGCCTCCCGGGCTGCGTAGTAGACGTATTTATGGATCGTGTTTTCTTCGATCTGATTTTCTAGTTCAAAGTCCCATTGGAAATTTTTTACCTCACAGGAGCGATGCACTTTGTATTTTACGGTATCGAAGGACTTCATCTCATTAGCCCCGTTCACGCCCCGGAGGAAGGCCTCCCAGCTTTGTCTGACGCCAATCCCAATGGGTGTAACTAATCCTAAACCCGTTATGACGACTTGTGGCATAATTTTCAGTAATTTAGCGTAACGTTTTCAGAGTGCGTAATTGGAAATCAACTATTGGCTATACAAATGATCGAATAGGGACAAGTACAAGGAGCAGATGTGATAATCAATCTAAGTCAGGACGAAACCTCAATCGGCGTCAATTCCACCTTTTTCCCGGCTTTTTTCGATTGATTATATTGTTTTAATGCCTCATTATAAAACCCCGTTGTCTGCAATTCTTTGAGATTTTGGATCAGGTGCTGGTATACGGTCTGCCAATCCAGGTTGACCCTGAAGGCAAACATAGCGGCATTCATATTATCTTTCAGCACCTCTTTTGCATTCTGAAATCTCTGCCGGAGCACCTCCGTGGCATAAATCCTGTCATACAAATACTGAAATCCATCGATAAGTTCCTGCAGGGACATATTTTTCAGGACGTAGGTGAGATGATGAGATGTATAATACTTCCAGTCTTCCGGGAAGTTAGTCCTGAAAAGCCGTCCTTCACCGTTCAGCCGGTGATACAGCGGTGTGTTGATGAATGGACATAAAATACCACAGGTCATGATATCGACATGGGAATCCAGGACAAAATCGGCAACTTGTTTGAAGGTCTCAGGGGTGTCGGCATCGTTACCAAAGACCATGGTTCCCCACACGGCAAGGCCATGTTTGCGGATATTGGCTATCGCCTCAAAATAATTTTCAATGGAGATACGCAGATTTACGTTCTTGTTCATCGTCTTCAAGGCTTCTTCATTGATGGATTCTATGCCGATGAGCACTCCAACACACCCGCTCTTCCTCATATATTCGAGGGTTTCGTCGTCTTTATAAATATTAAGGGAGGTGAACCCAAACCAGTTCTGGTAAATGCCGCGATCCACCATGCCCTTGAAAAGGTCGCGGACACGCTCATTGGATTTTTTGCTGTGTCCGTAGAAATTCTCATCCGTCAGGATCAAACCGCGATATTGGCCCTTGATAGATTCGAATTCATCAAGCACGTCTTCAATCGGCCTTTCCCGGTATTTCCTGCCCTGAAACTGCGGCACAGAGCAAAACTCACAGCTAAAGGGACATCCGGCAGTCGTGATAATGCCGGAGTAGCGGTATTTATATTTATCCTTCAGGTATTTTCTATCGGATCGTAATCCACGATACAACTCCATCGGCGTAAGACTACCGTCGTATCGTTTTTGGAGACAGCCCTTTTCAAAGTCGCCAATAATCTTTTCCCAGAGGGTAACGGCTTCCCGGGTCACCACACAATCCACATGTTGTGCCGCCTCCTCCGGGTAGCTGGTCGCATGGATACCGCCCATGATCACCGGTATCCCCCGCTTCCGACAGGCGGCAGCTATCTGGTACGCGCGATGTGCCTGATAACTTACCGACGTAATGCCCACCAGATCGGCGCCGCCAAAAGTGATATCCCCCGTCTTTTCGTCAATTGCAGGCTCCTGGGTTTCATCAATAATATCAACCTGCCAGTGTTTTGGCGTTAATGTCTTCAGATAGCCGAGATTCACCGGCATTTGATTTAATACGGAGACATTTTCCTCCCCCACATTTCCAATCGGGTGAGGATTGATAAGTACAAGTTTTTTCATGAACAATCCTCTTTTTTTGGCACCAATAAAACCTGGGCAATGGCATAGTCATGACAGTGTGACAATGATACCGAAATATCACCAATCCGTTTTTCATCTGCCAATTCTTTTACCCTGCCGTAGAGATTTAAATACGGTCTCCCCTTTTTATCATTTAAGAGCTCAATATCCGTCCATTTCATTTTGTCAGCCCAACCAGTTCCCAGCGCCTTGAACATTGCCTCTTTTGAGGCGAAACGAGCTGCAAAATGCTGATATTTGTTCTTCTTTTGGTTGCAGTATTCCACCTCTTTTTCGGTATAAATCCTTCGCAAAAAATCCTCATTGGCTGAGAATAATTTTTCAATACGTCTTATTTCAACAATATCAATACCGACATACATAAATGATTACGATTGACTGGCAATTTCAGTCATTGTAACTGCTTGTAGCATAAGTATCTATTTAGGGGGAAAAAGCATTTTACAGCGTTGCAAAATTAATGTCAATGACAATTTACCACTCCACAATTGCCATACAACGGACACGGGAAGAAGGATTGCCACTTGCTTACGGGTGTATACAAATTCTGAATTGTTTTGGGTTCTTCAAAAAGGGCATCGAAAGAACCCGGCGAGGATATGGCAGCAGGTTGATGAACTTCAGCAACAACCTTTGTGCGACATCGCACAAAACCCATATGAAATCAGGGGATCGTTATCCGGCTATCCTTGATTTTTTGATAAATGGAAGACCATGATCTCTTTGCATAGATAATAGGGATTTTCCGGTTCACGGCTAATCTCTTTACTTTATATGCCAGGTTATGATTTACAAAATCGTAAAGGAGAATAATAAAATCAACGTTCTCTGGAATTTTCCCCCGCATCTTTTGCCCACCCCTGCCGGTCAGGTGTTGAATTTCCGTAATCCCGATTTTATCAAGCTCCCTTGGTATGCTTCCTAAATGATCTCCGCCCACAATGATGACTGATATTTTATACTTCATGGTCAGATTTCAATCCTTTTTCATAACATGGATTGCTTTTGTTTCTCCATACCGTGTTTCAACTCCTTTTCAAGTCGTTCGCGTTCGTTGGTTTCTCTCATTAATTCTTTATTTAATTCCACGAGTCTTGAAGTATGTTCAATTACCCTTTTCTCCAGAGATTCGTTTAACGCCTTTAACTGCTCCTCTTCGCGCCCTCGCGCGGTAACATCCCTGGCAATACCCATTACGCCAACAAGATTGCCGCTTTGATCCTTTATCGGAAAGTTTCTGTACTCGCACAATATCCTGGTATTCCGAAAGGAAAGCTTATATTCAGGACTCTTTCCTTTCAACGTCTCGGCAAAGGCATCCTTTGCTTTTTTTAAGTTCTCTTCGTCAAAGAGGGCAGCGAATGGCCTCCCGTAAAACTCCTCCGGTCTGTGACCCGTAAATTTTTCAAATACTTTATTAACAAACAAAATATTTCCATCCATGTCATAAATATAGGTAAGATCGGTTACACCAGAAAACAACAGCCGCATCAGTTCGTTTTCCATTAATTTATAAACAACTTTTGACATTTCCACGCAAGCCCTCCCTTCCAACGAAATAAATCCTCTGCATTGACCAAGACTTAAAAACCTCCGGTATTTTTTCACAAATCTCACAAAAAAACGAGAGCTGTGATGGTGATTAGAATGCTAATTATCAAAAAGGTAATAAATATATTCATCCCCTATACCCTCCCTTCATCAAAAAGTTCTACCTGCTTTTCTCGCTTTCACAATTTTTTTATAAGGTGAATCAAATGGTATACCAGAAACTGAAAATACAATTTTATTATGTCGATAATCGCGAGACCCTTATCCTTTATCTCTTTTTGAAGGAGAAATACGAACGATTACCGTGGGAAATAAACTTTTTTTGGGGAATTGGTAATTACGAAAGGCACAAAAAGAATGAAATTAACAGAGGTGGGGAGGGTTAAAACAATAAAAAAGTGTGTCATGGCACACTTTTGTGACGTCACAGAAGTGTGCCATGACACACTTTTTTATAAAAAACGAGTACCTTGTAATAAAAACACGAGTGACGGTTATATTTTATAATCATCATCCTTCACTCCTATCTTATAGTCTTTTATCTTTCGATAGAGCGTTCTTCGGCTCATTCCTAACAACCGTGCAGCCCTTACCTTATTCCATGCAACCTGTTCAAGCGCCCGGCGGATTGACCGCAATTCTCCATCTCGCGCGTCTTCAAAGGAAGGCCGGTGGGGTTCAAGTAACTCTTTAAAATTAAGTGGCAGATGATCCATCGTAATGATGTTTTGGTGGCAAAGGATAAATGCATGCTCCATGGTATGTTCCAATTCGCGGATATTTCCCGGCCAGGTATAGTTCATAAAGATCTTCTGGACATCCGCAGATATTGCTGAAATTTCTTTGTTTAATTTTTTATTGAATTTTTTCACAAAGTGTTTTACCAGCAACGGTATGTCTTCCTTCCTGTCTCTTAAGGGCGGCAGGCACATTTCTACTACCTTGAGCCGGTAATAAAGGTCCTCGCGGAACTCTCCCCGTTTGACTTTTTCGCGGAGGTTTTGATTCGTCGCTGCAATAACCCGGACATCTACCCTGACAGGATTTGAGTCTCCCACTCGTTCAAATTCCCTTTCCTGGAGGACCCTCAGCAGCTGGAGTTGTATCCGTGGAGAGATGTCGCCAATCTCATCCAGAAAAATGGTGCCGCCATCCGCCTTCTGAAATCTGCCAATCCTATCCTGAAGAGCCCCGGTAAATGAGCCCTTTACGTGCCCAAAGAGTTCACTTTCAAGCAGATTCTCAGATAAAGCCGAGCAGTTCACCTTGACCAGGGATTTGCTACTGCGTGCACCGCTGTAATGGATCGCTTCTGCAACCAGTTCTTTCCCGGTCCCACTCTCGCCCAGCACCAGGACGGTCGTCTGGACGTCCGCTAAGTCTTCGATAAAAGAATAAATCATCTGTATCTTTTCACTCTTTCCTATGATATTACAAAATTTATGCCGTTCTTTCATATCCCTTTCTAGCTCGACAAGATGCGTATCATCTCTCACTACTAAAACGGCGCCTGTAAAGGCGCCTTTCTTGTTTATGAGCGGGCTAGTGGAAATGCTGACAACCTGATGTGGACGATGGCTATGTTTGCACTCAAGACTTGCTACCTCAAGAGGTTGTTTCTCTACGATAGTTGTACGAAGAATTTCAGAACACCTCCCTCCGCAATGTGTCTGAAAAGAGTTGAGTTGATTCCCAACAAGATTACGAGACAAACCACAGATTTGTTCTGCCGCCGCGTTCATCTCCACTACCGCCAAATCCTTGTCTACGGTAATAATTGCATCCCTTACGCTCCGGAATATAGCGTCAAGGTTTGTCTGGTATCTCTCCTTTTCGTCAACAAGTGCCTTATGCTGCAATGCCACCTTTGTGACACGCAATAAGGTGTCTTGCAGCACCGGCTTGGAAATGTAGTCGAAAGCGCCCAATCGGAGGGCCTCTGAGGCAGTTCCAATATCAGGGGCGCCGGTAATCATAACAACGGGGCAAATGAGATTCTTCTCCTTAACATACCCCAGGATGTCAATACCCGTCTTCTCGTCCAGGAGAATATCACAAAATATCAGATCAAAATCTGACGTATCAATCGCAATTAAGGCGTCTCTGTAATCCTTTGCAGACAACACCTCATATCCCTCGTCTACAAGAAAGTTTTCAAAGGTGTACCGAATATTCTCTTCATCGTCGATTATAAGAATTTTTTTCTTCATATTTCCCTCTTTTCCTATCTCAAAGATAAAAGATATTAGCGTATTAGAAGCAATTATTATTCCATTATCATTAAGGAAGGAACCAGGGTAAAGATATCACGATAATAATTCACAACGGAAAAGCATTTTCTCACCTCCTTCAAAACAAAAACTCAAACAAACCGGAAAAGACAAAATCTAAAGCGCAAAATTCATGAGTCAACCTTGTCAGGGTTTAAAACTCTGGCAGAGTTAATATTACCCCCGATCCAAACCTTACACTGATGGCAAAACAATCGTTATATCCGTAAATTCTCCTTCAACGGAATCTATCAGAAGTTTACCGCCATGATCCTTTACAATGCTGTGGCTAATGCTCAAACCAAGTCCTGTACCTTTTCCCCGTGGTTTCGTGGAAAAAAACGGATTCATTACCTTATCCAGAATATCAGAAGGTATCCCGGCGCCGGTATCATGAAACGTAATCTTTACCCAGCGACCATGGTCCATAGTTACCGCTTCACCCCGAATCCCGAGCATTTTATTTTCATGCCTTCCCGGATATTTGGCATTCAAGGCATATCGTGCATTGCTGATTACATTTAAAAAGACCTGTTGAATTTGCTGATGGTGTGCGCGTATCCGTGGTAAGGTGTGGGGAAGATTGAGAACCAGGACAATGCAGTCCTTTTTCAACTGGGAATCTACCAGAGCAAGGGTGTCAGACACGATGTCAGAAACACAGACTGCTCCCTTTTGCTCTTTTCTGTCACCCGGCCTGGCAAGAGAGAGAAGACTTTTTACGATATCAGCTATCCGTTTACCCTCTTTTACGATGCGAATGCCCATATCCTCCCCCTTGCTTCCTTTTTCACTCTTATTAACCAATATCTGGGCACAGTTGATAATACCCGTTATGGGATTGTTTATTTCATGAGCTACCGTTGCAGCAAGCTCACCGATCGATGCCAGATGTCGGCTCCGTATTGCTTCCATCTGCAAGGCTATTTTTTCAGTAATATCCCAAAAAATACCAAGTACGCCAATCACCTTTCCTTTTTCATCTTTTATAGGGGTTTTCACCGTATGGATCGTGAATTCTTGTCCATCCCGGATATATTTTTCTTCGATATCCTCTGTTGTTTCTAACATCATGATTCGTTTGTCATCCGACCGATATTTTTCCGCAAGCGCCTCCGGGTAAAAGTCATAATCCGTCTTTCCGGCTATTTCATCAGGAGAAATTTTTAAATCTCGGGCATAATTCTCATTACACGACACATATCGTAAATTCTCATCTTTATAAAATACCCTCTGAGGAAGATTTTCCAGCAGCATTCTGTACTTTCTTTCGCTTGCCCGGAGCGCCTCTTCCGCTTGTTTGCGGTCGATACCCAGCGCAATGATATCCCCGGCAGAAACGAATGCCCTGTAAGCAAACTCGGTAATCGTTTTTTGGGCAAACATCGCTATGACCCCTACCAAACGGTCTTTGACAATCAGAGGATAGCCGGCAAATGCGACAATACCTTCCCGCTGCACCCATTCCTTGTCACTGATATGCGGATCGTTAATGACGGAATTTATCAGGTGTGGCTGACGATCCCGGGCAATGATACCAATCTTGTATTTTCCAAGGGGAATTCGGCCATGAGCGCCATCGATATGGGTATACCTGCCTGAGCTGGCCTGCAATTCCAGGATATTTTCTTTTTCGTTGAATGTCCATATACGGGTAAATGCCACGTCAAGGTTGCTGACTACGGCGTCTGTGCACTGGGATAACATTTCACGCAAAGGTTCACTGGCAGTAAGGGCAATACCAATATCTTTAAGAAATGCCATCAGACGAATGCGTTCCACCAATTCTTTATTTCGCTTTTGCTCGGTTATATCGACTCCAAAGGAAATTGTCCCGATAGTCTTTCCCTGCTCGCGCACCTCACTGTTTTGCCAGGAAACATACCTCTTTTTCCCCAATTTTGTAAAAACGGGAGCTTCCATGGTCTTTGGTAGCGGACCGCCTGACTGCCATAGACTAAATTCCTCCCAGACATAAGGATTTCTCTCTCTTGGCACAATTACTTCAAACCAATTTCTGCCGATAATTTCCTCCTTCTTATAACCTGTGATCTCTTCCGCAACCTTGTTAAAGATTTGAATATTCCCCATGACATCAAGTTCCACAACCATAATATTGGCCGTCTCAATAAGATTTTCCGCGTAATCCTTTGCCTGCTGTAAGTCGTTCATCATTTTTTGCCGTTCGGTGTTATCCGACATGATTCCCAGGATACCTTCAACATTGCCATGGTGACCATAGAGCGGAGCCGTCGATAAGCTGATGTTAATAAGAGATCCGTCTTTCCTCCGCCTCCATAGCTCCACCATAAACGATTCCCCCCGCAACACCTGATCACGCAAGCCAATAAACTCATGCTGCTTATCGCTTGACACAATGGGAAGGCCGTGGCCAAGTACCTCCTGTTCCTTCCAACCAAATATTCGCTCAGCAGACGGATTCCATATCTTAACGCACCCGCGCGAGTCAAGCACAGTGATAGCCAGAGGAGAGGCAAGAATAATGGCTTGAAGGGTTTGGTTTGTTTCCCGCAATATATTTTCCATCCGTTTTCGTTCAGTTATATCTCTGGCAATACCAATTACTCCAATAATGTTTCCCTGATCGTCCCGTAATGGCATATTATTGTATTCACACAGTACCCCCGTATCTTTGAAATAAATCTCAAATCTTGGACTTTCCCCTTCAAGGGTATTGGTGTAAAATCTCATTCCTTTTTTATAGTTCTCATCGTCAAAGAGAGGTGCAAAAGATTTTCCTATAAATTCTTCAGGTGGGTGAGAGGTAAGTTTTTCAAAGGTAGGGTTTACAAATACGATATTTCCTTCTGTGTCGCAAATATAAGCCAAATCAGTCATTTCAGAAATGAGTATTTCGTACTTCCGCAATGCATCCCGCGCCTTTTTATGTTCAACAATCTCTTCTTTGAGAATTGCATTCGTTTTTGAGAGTTCTAAAGTACGTTCTTCAACGCGCAATTCTAACTCGCTGTTGGCCTTTCGCAGCGCCTCTTCCATGCGCTTGTGCTCCAAGGCATTCACAAAGATTTCCGCCACCATTTTTAACATGGCAATGTCTTCCTGTGTCCAGGTCTTTTCTCTGCGCACCGAATCAAATCCTAAAAGTCCCATCAGTGACCCGCCATAAATCATTGGAACGATTACACACGACTGAACTTCTTGCGATTGCTGCAGCGCCCTCTCGGCTTTTGCATCTTCTGGGAGATCGTTGATCCGGGGGATGTGAAGTGTTTCGAATCGCCTGAGCTTTTCCATACCCCAGGGAAACTGCTCAACGAATACCCCCTGAAGGTTTTCTTTTTGTGGCAGAATCCCTTTGGCGCACCACTCGTGGGTATTGTCTATCTTCTTTCCGTCCGGGGTGTTAAGAAAGACATAGCTGCGGTCAACATCAGAAAATTCTCCGATCTGCTGCAGGGCGCGATCTATCCCTGCATCCACTTCAGATGGCGGAAGATTGATAAAGTTTGTCGATATGGCGGCAATAAGCTCTTCGATTTTTACCCGAAACCCTAGTAATCCCTCAGCCCTCCTGCGTTCCACAATTTCCTGCTTCAGGTCATCATATGATTTCTTCAGCGACCTGGTCATCTTGTTGAAATTCACGGACAATTGCCCAATTTCATCGTATGACTGGACGTCCACGGTACGAGTAAGGTCGCCCTTGGCGATATCTAGCGTGACGTTTGCCATTTGCCGCAAGGGTGAGACCAGGTACTTCGTGAGAAAAATAATAGTGCTTATTCCACCGGAAATAATAATTAATCCCAGCGGAATAACACTTTTCCAAAAAATCCTGTGAATCCTCTTGCCCAATTTATGAGAAGACAAACCGATTTGTATAAAACCCAGGGGATGCTGTCCCGCTTTCATCGTGATCTCTTCGAGCACCTGTGCGGCAAATGCTTCTTCAGAAAAAGTCTTTTCCTCTGTCACTGCCAGAGAAAAATCGTAAAACGCCTTCTGTGAACAGGCAAGCATGCAATTGCTATAGAGTATCTCCTGATTTTCTCTGCCTTTTTGGATAGGAATCTCTTTCATATCGATGCCCATCCATGGCGTCTTCTCCTCCATCAGGGTTGTTTGGACATTTGATATACGCAAGTATCCGATTTCCTCTTCCCGGTCAAGTGCTCGTATCCTTTTGACAGGGGCGTCAAGAAATGCCGGCTGGGTGTACGTCATGGCATATTTCACTTCGTGGTCCTGGGCAAGAAGCATGACAAGGGACATGCCAAAATTTTTCAACGTCTCCTCCTGTTGCCTTTTTGCATGAATTAAAAAGAACACGCAACTCAGGGTGCTAATGATAATTACCAACGTGCTCATAAAAAGCATAAGTTTTGCGCGGATACCAATCATAGGTCATTACTCAATCGCTATTTTTTAGGGATAGAATACCACATCAGAACGGGTTTTGAAAAACGTCGGGCTCACCCCAATCATCTTCGCTGTGGAGGTGTTGAAAGTTATCTTCAGTTTGTCAGGTTGTTTCAACCCTAACGATAGCATCGTCGGGTTATTTAACAATGCTTGTGCCAGATTAGCAGCCTGCTTACCGGTGTATATGTAATCCGGGGAAACAGAAACCAATGCCCCTGCTTTGACGATTGCGGGTGAGGTGCAAAAGGTAGGAATACGCTTTTTTAAGGTTCTTTTAAAAATCGTATCCAGCGCCTCTTTGGTAATTACCGTGCCATCAGGGATTATCCAGAAGGCATCAATGTCACTGATCATGCTTTTCAGGGCAAAATCAACTTCTCTCTCCGACAGCACCTCTTTCGCTAAGAGAGTGATGTCAAATTTTTTCGCTGCCTGTAATGCATCAGAGATAATTTTCCCCGTCTTTCTTGGATCATAGATAACTCCGATATGCTTCCGGGAACCAAGCATCTCTTTCAGAATGGCAAACTGATCTTCCAACGGCGCTTCAGCAGAAATACCGGTAATATTGGCCCCTTGTAAATTAAAACGGTCATGATTGATGACCATACAAAAAATAACCGGAATATCGGCAAATTGATCTTTTGCAAGGGTTGCCGCAAGCACACCTACCGCCAGTACGAGATGAGGTTTTTGTTTGTCATTCCTGACGGCATAAACAATCCTTTTACTCTCTTCCGGATCACCTTTCAGGTCATAAATTGCCTTTACGGTGATATTTCTTTCTTTACATTCTTCTTCAAAACTTTTGATTACTTCATTGTAAGCAGCGATTTGCTGACTCCGGATTACAATGGCGACATTGCTGTAAACCTTGGTCTGCAAAGGGGGTGTGCCTTTTTGACCGGCAGTTACCATGGGGCTGGTTATTGAAAAAGAAGTTGTAAATAAAAGCATATACCAAAAGAGTTTGGTAGTCCCATGACTTACTAAAAAACGACCAGAAATTTGTTTTCTCTGCCGCCTCTGATTCACCATGTATTAATACATGCACCTTTTATGAAATAATACCATACGTCCTGATCTCTTTTTTCCAGATTCTCAAGAGACGTATAAACCTCATACACAACGGACAACGTCTATGACACAAAGAGCATTCGTCTTTAAGAAAAATACCGATATCAGCATAACATAAGAGGCTAAAACCAGATACGATTTGCGTCTTCAGGATATTGCCAATAAAAGACTATAGTAGCAAAATAGATACCACCGGTAGATTTCATCATGAGCGTTATCGTGATACGGCGCAGGATGCTTCCTTCATTTGCAAGCCATCCATTATTCATTAAGCTTGTGGGATATCGGACGCAGCTATCAAGGGTAACCGGTGGCTTCGCTACGAGACAAGGGGAACATTACTACCAGCAGAAAAGGGTGAGAAGCGGCATGATGTCTCATAGCCGTGACATTCAGAGATACCTCATGAAAAATATGGCATGAATCATTCCGTAGTCATAACAAATCAAAGAGGGGTACGATCCGGTGAGGCTCCATTCTTTTCCCGTTCCAATACCTCTTTTGCCAAATTCGTGTAATCGACTGCGCCGGGGCTGTCTGGTGCATACAGGGTGATCGGCTTGCCGGAAATGGGACATTCTGCCAGGCGGGTATTTTCCCTGATGATAGTATTAAATACCTTCTCCTTAAACCGATCTTTGATCTGGCTATACACCTCGTTACTGAGATTTGTCCGCCCATCAAAGCGACAGGCAATGATTCCTGTCACCTCCAGGTGGTGATTCAGCCGCTCTTTGACCACTTGTACCGTATTCATGAGGGTTACAAGGCCATTTAAGGCCAGTACTTTTGTCTCCAGGGGAATAAAAACCTCTTTGACAAAGGTCAACGCATTAATCGTTATCAGACCAAGAGATGGGGGACAATCCAGCATGATGTAATCATACTTACTGATAACAGGCGACAACCGTTTGCGCAAAATAAGGTCTCTCCCCTTTTCATGGGCAAGAATCCGTTCGACGCCGGCTAATGCTACATTGGAAGGCGCCAGCGTCAGGTTCTCAACACAGGTCTTCGTAAGAATCTCCTCAAAATAGACCTCTTCCAAAAATACATTATACATGGACCGTTCGAGATTATGGATATCCAGCCCAAGCCATGAACTGAGGTTTCCCTGGGGATCCAGATCAACCAGCAGCACCCTCTTTCCCATCTGGGCAAGGCAGGCGCCAAGATTCACGGTGGTCGTTGTCTTTGCCACTCCCCCTTTTTGATTTGTCAGGGCAATACTTCGCATATTATTTCATGTGTTTCTCAAAGGCTTCAATGTCCCTGCTGTTGCCAACAACCACGAGGATGTCACCCGCCTGAATCTTATAGTCAGACGTGGGCAACACCTTCATTTCCTTCCCGACGACTTCCTCCGTCTTTTCACCCGTCTCAAAAACCTTTCTTTTTACGATCAGGGTATTAATCCCATACTTTGTCTTCAGATTCAATTCGTTCATGGTGCGCCCGACACTCTCACTTTCAGCCTCAACTTCTGCAAGGGTATAATCGCCCCCCAATTCAATATACTCCAGCACACCCGGCGAAAGGATACTATTGGCCACACGAATACCCATGTCTTCTTCCGGGAATACCACGCGGGTTGCTCCGACCATCTTTAATATCTGGGCGTGAAGGGGGGTGGATGCCCGCGCAACGATTTCGTTAATACTCAGGTTTTTCAGAAGGGCCGTCGTGAGGACGCTTGACTCAACGTCTTCGCCCATACACACCGCCGCCACATCAACGTCTTTGACGCCACTGGCAATGAGCGCTTTCTCGTCGGTACTGTCGATTTGCACCGCTTTGGTTACAAAATCACTCACCTTCCCAACCAATTCCGGCTCGCGGTCAATCGCAATAACGGGAGCGCCTTTTTTTGCCAGGGTTTCCGCGACCTTGCGGCCAAATCTTCCTAATCCAATTACCGCAAACTGTCTCATATCTCAGTACGCAACTTTATCCGTGCCCTCTGCCTTCGCAAAAAATTTTCTTTTTTACCCACGCTGGTTTATGGAAAACCATGAAAGCGCCATAACAAAATCAGAAACATGGACAACTGCAAAAATAAAAATAACACAATAGCCTTAACTAAGCAAAACAAAAAGGGAGAAACGGCCATTACCCAACCAACATCACACCTTCAGGGTACTTAACCGGGACAATCCTGCATTTACCCCTGATGGAATACCCGACTGCAAGCGGACCAACCCTGCCTATAAGCATGGTCGTTAAAAGAACTGCCTTCCCCGTTACACTTAACGAGGCGGTAATACCTGCCGAGAGCCCTACCGTCCCAAATGCGGAGACCGTTTCGAAGACTATTTCCATGAAAGACGCCTTTTCTGTTACGGACAAAATGAAGACGTCCAGCATGATAAGCAACAGGGCAATGGCACAGATGGCAAGAGCCTTGTCCTTTACCCTGGAAGAGATGTGCCTGCCGAATACGATTAATTCGTCGTGCTGAGATATAACGGAGATAACTGATGAAATCGACAACCCGAAGGTTGTGGTTTTCACACCGCCGCCAGTACCACCAGGAGAAGCGCCAATGTACATAAGGAAAATCACCGAAGCTAACCCCAGCGTTTTCATTGCCCCCGTTTCCACGGTATTGAAGCCCGTAGTGGTTGAAGCGGATATGACCTGGAATGCACAGGTCAAAAGCCTGTCTTTCCATGATAATGGAGTTGACCATTCAGAAATGAATACCATCAGGAATCCTATCATGAAAAGCGCTGGAAGCATAAGCAACACCAGTTTTGTATGAACCAGGAGTCGCTTCGGCGGCTCATCCTCCTTCAGTTTCCCAAAGATCGCATAATAGATATCATACAATACCACGAATCCGATACTACCACTGATACAAAGGGCGTCAATGGTTATGTTTATCACCATACTGTCACGGCACGAGCAGAGATTGTCGGGAAACAGGCTGAAACCGGCAGTACAAAAGGCAGAAACGGAATGAAATATCCCCAGATAGATGGCATGTTGTACAGAAAAGTCTTTCATCCAATACAGACTTAAAACGGCAGCACCTAAAAACTCGAACGCAAACGTGACAAAGACGACCATCTTGCTAAACCGGAGCACTTCTTCATACGGTGGACTGGTCAGCGATTCCTGCAGGATTAATTTTCCGCTCAGGGACAGACGGATGCCAAGCCCCGACATGACCAGAACGATAAAGATCATGTATCCTAATCCCCCTATTTGGACGAGAGTGAGAATAACGATCTGTCCAAAGAGGGAATAAAAACTGCCTACATCAACCAGGGTTAACCCCGTCGTGGAGACAGCAGAGGTCGCGGTAAACAAGGCATCAATGAATGGCTGTGACTCACCCGTACCCCTTGCCAAAGCTACAGGCAGGGTCAGGAGAAGAGAACCTGCGAGGATGATTGTAATAAAACCAATCAGCAGGAGCCGATGAGGGGAAAGGATATAATAAAACATACTTTTTCCGGGAAGAGTTTTCGAGAGCCAATCCGCAAACACCCGATGGCAGAAAGTCATTGACACCCATTTCCCTGTCTGATATATTACATGTTACTTGTTAAAATTGCTTCTTATTATCATACGGTGCTGAATAAATTACAAGCTATTTCCTGTGCTCCTGTTTTACACAGCGCAAGAAGGTTTTGCAAGAAACGTAAGGAACCACGGCTATGGAAAGGATACGACAAGAAAATACGGTCAAGGAAATTATCGAGGCCTTTCCGGTAACCCGCCGCGTCTTTGAGACCTATGGGATTATGTGCGGTGGCAACATCCTCCCCGATAAGCCCCTGTCATTCTTCGCCAAGATGCACAATATTAGTCCCGTCAAATTGATTGATGACCTTCAAAAACTTATCGATGGAGCCGTCGATTCAAATGTCGACATGGCAATTACAAAACCGCAAACCGAGCATGTTTATGAAATCTTTGTAAAGACCGCAATCCTTATTGTGCTTTCCACAGGATGTCTGTACGGGGCATCATTATTAGCCTATATGGCATTCCGGAACTCAATGACTTCTGTCTCGTGGATACTGCTTGAAACCCATGGCGATACCCAGGTCTACGGATGGGTTGGCCTGTTCATCATGGGGATTTCGTATTTTGCCTTACCGAAATTCTGGAACTCCATTTTATATAGCACACCATTGGCTTACAAATCTTTTTTTCTGATGATCGTCGGAATATTTCTCTCCTTTGTTTTTAAAACGCTTTCTTACTATTCCGGGTTTTTCTTCTTCAAGATACCCGTCTTGTTCGGATGCATCCTCCAGGCTGCATCAATAGCAATTTTTATCTATGTCATGTGCCGGACGTTTTTCTCATCAGAAAAACAGAAATACGATCCCTATGAATGGTTTTTTCTGTCCAGCTATCTCTGGTTTATCTTCCAGGCTATTGCCTTTATTGCTTTATACTTTCATTTTAATATTGTATTTAATAGCGATATCCCTGACGTTTTCAAAAGCCCCATCCGGCATATCCAGATTATGGGATTTGCCTGTATGGTTATCATTGGAATATTCACCAAAACCCTGCCAATTTTCCTGGGAATTCAGGAGCCCAATCAAAAAGTCAGCCGTTACGTCCTGTATATTTTAAATATCTCAATTGCATTGCGAACCGTCTCTGAGTTTTATAAAGAATACACTAACAACTTATCTGGTCTTTTCGCCACGATATTTTGCATTGCAGGCATCCTTGAGACGTTTGGGGTGTTTTTATTTATTTACAACCTGAATTTATTTAACAGAAAAAAAACGGTCAAAAACCCCACCAACTTACCTACCGGGTTTAGAAAATATATCAGGGCGGCCATTGTCTGGCTGTTTGTTTCAGAAAGTGCGCTCTTAACCTTTACGATTTATGAAACCCTCTCCGGCCACCGGGTTTCTCACGCCTTGTTTGGCGCATACCGGCACGCTATTTTTGTCGGGTTTATTAGTATGATGATTCTTGGATGTGCATCTAAGATGATCCCTTTAAGCAAAGGGGTAAAATTATGCAGCACAAGACTTCTCAACTTGACCTTCGTATTTATCAACATCGGGTGCATGTTCAGGGTTGTAGCACAGCCCCTTTCTGCACACTTTTATCCTCATTTGTATTCAGTGATGGGAATCAGCGGTTTTCTCGAATACGCAGCTATGTTTTTCTTTGGCATAAACACCTGGAAGACTATGCAACTCCATGTGGAAGAAGAACCCACGGAACAAATCAAAATTGCAACTGCCAATACCAATGTTTATCAACTCATCAAGCAGTATCCGCAAACCCTGGATATCCTGATAGGATTCGGATTCAAACAACTGAAAAATCCCATTCTGAGAAATACCCTTGCCCGGACGATTAGTCTGGGACAAGCGGTGCAGATCAATCCCGTTAACCTTGAAGACCTGCTGAAAGAATTGAATAATGCGATAAAGAAGTGTGCTGAGGTAAAAGTAGCTTAAAGGAAGAATTTCAGGCGCTTTCCAGGGCACATAGCCTCAATGCCATATTCTTTACAAATTCATCAAAGAGAGCACTCAACCCCGATAATCACGTAAGGCTGTTGATGACAATGCCCGTAACCAACTTCGGATAAAAGTACGTCGATTTTGGCGGCATGACCTTGCGCGCCGAGGCAATTTCCCTTACCTGCTCAATACGCGTAGGCTTAAGAAAGAATGCCAACTGATATTGTCCTGATTGCACGAAAGAGATGGCATCTGCTTCATCTTTTACATATTTCACATAGTCTTTCGCCGTTACGTCACTAGCCGCAATACCTAATATTTTGTCTATAATCACGCCATGGAGGATACCTGCATCCAGACGCCTCCATTCAGGATGATCGGCAGCAAAAACCACATCGAGTACCTTTTCATTGCTGAGCTGCAGTTTGTAATAGGCATCTTCCTGTCCCTCATACATAATAAAGGCATGTGCTTCAGACCCATTATTAAGGTGTGACATAAAATCTTTTACCGTGCATCCCTTACCGAGCAGTTCAACCTTAAAAGACTCTTGCAACAATGGGAGAATCCGATCGAACCGATAATTTTTTATATTGCGCACCAGCCGATGGGCTGGTAGTATCTTTAAACCGTTATTGTTCATCGATACACATACCATCATTACATAATCGGAAGGTAAATCATTCCGAGGATTGCCGTTTTCCTTCTGCATCTGCTCCTTATAAACCAGGGCAGTTTCATACCGATGATGCCCATCTGCGATAAAAAGGGGTTTTTCCTTCATCCTTGCAACCAGACTATTGATCTTCTGTTCATCCTTGATTACCCAAAGCCTATTCTTGACCCCGGTATCGTCTACAAAATCTATCGCGGGCCGTGTGTCTGTCATGGTTAACAAATCAGCATCAATTTCATTATGCTCATCAGGGAACAGGGCAAATATAGAGCTAAGATTAGCCTGGCACGCCTGGGTGAGTTTTAATCGATCCACCTTTGGGCCGGGGAGTGTTTGTTCATGCGGGTAGATAGACCCTTTATCGAAGGGTTCCAGTTTTACTAAGGCAATAAAACCACGCCGGACAAGCCATTCCGTACCCGACAAAAATTCCTGATCGTAAATATAAATCGCAGGGGTATCCTCTCGTTTGATGATGCCATTTTTCCTCCATGCACCGAGAAATTCAGCGGCACGAGTATATTTATTGGCCTTTTCCGTATCATTGGGAAAGTCCTTTCCGAAATCCAAACGAATGATGTTATTCGGATGAGTTTGATAATACCTCTCCTGCTCCTGCGGAGAAATAACATCATACGGCGGCGTCATAACGGATGACAGGTCGGTAATGACGTCTTGATTGTAACGTAATCCACGAAACGGTTTTATAATAGCCATAGGAAATTATGATTTATGATTTACGATGTGCGATTAGATTCTAAATCCCAAAGCGTACCGCTGCAGTAATTTCATTTTGCCCTAATTTACCTTAGGTTCCTTCCTCCCAGGAAGCGAGATACTTTTCCTGCTCCTTGGTAAGGGTGTCAATTGCGATACCCATAGATTTCAACTTCAGGCTTGCTACCCACTGATCAATTTCTTTGGGTACTTCATAAACTCTCGGCGTTAGTTTGCCTTTATTTTTTACGACATACTCTGTAGCCAGCGCCTGTGTTGCAAAGCTCATATCCATCACACACGCAGGATGACCTTCCGCTGCAGCAAGATTAATGAGACGCCCTTCTCCCAGGAGATAAACCGTTTTTCCATTTTTCAGTACATACTGATCTACAAAATTACGAACCGATTTGTTAATCTTCGTTGATGTAGTCTCTAATGCCCCAATGTCGATTTCGACATTAAAATGACCTGAATTGCAAACCATCGCCCCGTTTTTCATAGCTTCGAAATGCTCTTTTCGGATTACATGAATATTTCCCGTTAAGGTACAAAACAGATCTCCTATTCTGGCCGCCTCACTCATGGGCATTACCATAAAGCCATCCATTGCGGCTTCCAGGGATTTAATCGGGTCAATCTCCGTTATCACCACATTTGCCCCCATACCCTTTGCACGCATGGCAAGCCCCTTTCCGCACCATCCATAACCAGCGATAACAAAGACCTTACCCGCCAGCAGGCAATCGGTCGCGCGGATAATTCCATCGATAGTGGACTGTCCCGTCCCGTAACGATTATCAAAAAGGTGTTTTGTATCGGCATCGTTCACGGCGATGACCGGCATCTTCAGCGAGCCGTCTTTCTCCATTGCCTTTAATCGTATCACACCGGTAGTTGTTTCCTCCATACTCCCCAGAATTTGAGGAATGAGTTCCTTGCGATCCTTATGAATGGCAGAAACCAGGTCAGCGCCGTCATCCATCGTAATAGTTGGTTTGTGATCCAGCACAGACGTGATATGTTGGTAGTAGGTTTTATTGTCTTCCCCTTTGATCGCAAAGACCGGAATACCAAAGTCCTTGGTTAAAGAAGCGGCAACGTCATCCTGGGTAGAAAGAGGATTCGAGGCACAAAGGACAATATCAGCTCCACCGGACTTGAGTGTTCTTGCCAGATTCGCCGTTTCTGCCGTTACATGAAGGCACGCCGACATCTTCATCCCTTTTAAGGGTTTTTCCTTTTCAAACCGTTCTTTTACCTGTGCCAGAACCGGCATATCATTGCTTGCCCATTCAATACGCTTCTTGCCGCCCACAGCAAGGTTTACATCCTTGATATCACAATTCATGCATTCTCCCTTTCTTTGCCAAATTTTCCACTAGTTGAATTTATCGATACATCCTCTAATGGTCCACCTTACAACTCTGAATTCGTAAGGGCATATCAAATAGCGGGGGCGCATTGGAATGCGCCCCCTGTATTAAGCCGATTTAAACACCCGCAGCCTTTCGCAGGGCATCCACCATGTCGGTCTTTTCCCATGTAAAGGAATCTTCCGAACGTCCGAAATGGCCGTGCCTGGCGGTAATCTTGTATATCGGCCTTCTCAGTTTTAGCCGGTCAATAATACCCTTAGGTGTCATATCAAAAACCTTTTCACAGATTTGCGTAAGTTTTTCATCGGGAACCTTGCCGGTACCTTCCGTAGTGATATGGACGGCAAGCGGTTTTGCCACACCAATCGCGTAAGCTACCTGCGCTTCGCATCGGTCAGCAAGACCGGAAGCCACGACGTTTTTCGCGATATGTCGGGCAGCATAGCAGGCGCTTCGATCAACCTTCGTCGGATCTTTTCCCGAAAAAGCGCCGCCACCGTGACGCCCCCAGCCACCGTATGTGTCCACGATAATTTTCCGCCCGGTCAGGCCACAATCCCCCTGAGGACCACCCACGACAAAACGTCCCGTTGGGTTTATATGATAAATGGTTTTATTGTCCAGAAGATTTGCCGGGATCACCTGCTTCACCACTTTTTCAATCATATCCTCTTTAATTGTTTCATATTTTACATCCGGCGCATGCTGGGTTGAAACAACCACCGTGTGTACCCGGATGGGTTTATGGTCTTCATATTCTACCGTTACCTGGGATTTCGCATCGGGACGGAGATACTTCAATTCCCCGCTCTGTCTCAGCTCGGCGTGTTTTATGATAATCCTGTGAGCCAGCATAATAGGAAGCGGCATCAGTTCTGGCGTATCATTGCAGGCATAACCAAACATCATGCCCTGATCACCGGCGCCCTGGTCCTTATGAAGTCCCTCACCTTCAGACACGCCCTGCGAGATATCCGGGGACTGCTTACCAATACTGGTGATAACAGCGCACGTGTTATAATCGAATCCTATCGATGCATCACCATAACCAATTTCTTTTATGGTGTGTCTTACGATATCGGGAATATTCACATTGGCCTTTGTCGTAAATTCCCCAGCAACAAAGGCAACCCCGGTTGTTACCAGTGTTTCGCATGCCACCCGGCTCATTGGGTCTTGTTCAAGCATTGCATCTAACACGGCATCAGATATCTGGTCGGCAACCTTATCCGGGTGCCCCATGGATACTGATTCTGAGGTAAATAAATGCCTTCCTTTCTTCATACTGATACTGTCCTCTCCTTCGATAAAATTTTTCTTAGCATCTGTACATTACGATCGGTAGCACCCTTTTGTTTCATTGCAACCGATTGTGCCCTCTCTCCTATTGCATGGGCAACATCGGGATGCCCCAAGAAATACATCATTTTCTGTAAGAGCTCCGATTCATCCCGGACAACCTCTATGGCATTGGCTTTTTTTAATAACTGAACCTCCTCGCAAAAATTAAACGTATGTGGCCCAACAATGACTGGTTTAGCCAGCCCTGCCGGTTCCATCATATTCTGCCCGCCATGCGGAACAAGGCTCTTTCCAACAAAAACACAATCAGCAATGCTATAGGTAGCTTGTAAATCCCCAACGGTATCGACAAGGATAACCGTTTCGCCTTTTGGTCTATCTACTTTTTCCCCGTTATCAAGGGAAGTTTTTCTGATACACCGGAATTGGAAAGACTCAATGAGTTTCACGATCTCATTTACTCTTTCAATATGACGGGGCGCGACGATAAGTCTAACATTCTTACCCTTTTCCCTCAGACGTTGAAAAACGTTCAGGAGAACTATTTCTTCACCCTCGTGAGTGCTGCCACAAACAATCACCTTCTCCTCCTTGTCAATTTCAAAGAGGGATGACAACGATTTTCTGGTATCTTTGGGAATATCCGTCACAACATTATCGAATTTCATGTTCCCGGTAATACCTATCTGTGCCTCCGGAATGCCCAAATTCATAAGACGGGATGCGTCAGCCTCAGTCCTTGCACAAAAAAAGTTCTCCTTTTTTGTCAAACTCGCAAAAAACTCTTTCGAAATCTTTCTGAGGACACGATACCATTTGAGCGACCTTTCAGATATTCTGGCATTCAGTAACACGACCGGAATACTCCTCTTTGCCGCGCTTATCAGGAAATTAGGCCATATCTCGAGTTCCACCAGGATTACACAACAAGGTTGTATGGCATTCAGCGCCTTATTGACCACCCAGCTCAAATCGAGCGGGAAATAAAAGACCTTCCTGTCATCAAAACATCTTTTCGCGACTGATAGTCCCGTGTTGGTGTTGGTGGAAACGACAATATCCAGATCATTAAACTCTTTTTCAAGGGCTTTTACAAGGGTTTTTACCATCAAAACCTCCCCAACAGAGGCGCAATGAATCCAGATACAGGACTTTTCTCCCTTCCTTTTGTCAATCCAACCCAAACGTTGCGTAAGACCGGACCGATAACGTTTGCTCCCTGCGAATTTCAACAAAAAATAGGGCGATCCCACGGTAAGCGCAGCCACATATGTAGCATCAAAAAGTATCGACATGCGGAGAGAATGGACTTTCAGGTTGCTATCTGTTTGCGTTAACTGGATTCCGTGCGTTACACGATAAAAACTAATTTACCCTGCCACAACACTGCTTAAACTTTTTGCCACTGCCACATGGACAAGGCTGATTCCTCCCTATCTTGATACCGACTTTGAGCGGTTCCATCTTACGCTCAGCCTGTTCTTCTGCGCCTGCCGCAGTATTCTGCGGGACACCGGCAGGGACTGGAGATTCTTGTATCGTTTTCATCCCGGAAACTTCCTGATGGACATACTGATCGGGGTGCCATACCTCCTTCCGTTCCGCTTCCTTGCCCAATTGCAATTTGAAGATAAGATCCGTCACTTCATCCCGGATTGACAGATTCATTCCCTCAAACATAGCCAAGGCCTCTCTTTTATATTCTATCCTCGGATCAATCTGGGCATATCCGCGAAGCCCAATGCCAGACCGCAGATGATCCATAGCATAGAGATGATCTTTCCACTTTGTGTCGATCTTTTCCAGCAGGAGGATCTGGGCAATCTTTTCCATCTCCTCTTTGCCAAGGGTGTCTTCCTTCGTTTTGTATGCCTCTTCGGCCTTCTTTATGAAAAAATCTTCTACCTTTTCACGCGTCTTTTCTTCAACTTCGTCTAAATCAACAGACAAGCCAAATTTTTGCTTAAACCAACCGGCAAGATCAAAGGGTTCTTCCTCGCCCCTTCCGCTCTTCGTATCGTAAGCAAAAGCAGTTACCTCCTTAACGCTATCCTCCATCATTCGGAAAAGGTAATCGCGGATATTCCTGCCTTCCAGTACGTCTTGCCTCAACGAATAAATCGTTTTTCTCTGCTGATCCATGACTTCATCATATTCGAGCAGATGTTTCCGTATTTCGAAATTATGTTCTTCAACCTTTTTCTGTGCCCTCTCGATCGATCGGGTGACCATCGAGTGTTCAATTGCCATCCCTTCTTCCATTCCGAAGGATTTCAAGAGTGAACTCACTCGTTCAGAGGCAAAAATGCGCATCAAATCGTCCTGAAGCGAGACATAGAAACGGGATGAACCCGGATCTCCCTGGCGACCGGAACGACCACGAAGCTGGTTGTCGATGCGCCGCGCCTCATGCCGCTCAGAACCGATAATATGAAGGCCGCCGAGGGCGGCAATGCCCTCACCGAGCACAATATCGGTGCCTCTTCCGGCCATATTCGTGGCAATGGTAACATTCCCGCGCTGCCCGGCTTTTGCGACAATGTGCGCCTCACGTTCATGCTGCTTGGCATTCAATACCTCATGTTCAATCCCTTCTCTCATGAGTTTTTCACTCAGCAATTCCGACTTTTCAATGGAAACCGTTCCAACGAGTGTTGGCCTGCCGGTTTTATGAACTTCTACAATCTCTTGAATAATGGCATCAAACTTTTCCTTTTCCGTCCGATACACCCGGTCCGGGAAATTGGTGCGGCTCATGGGCTTGTTTGTGGGGATCATCACCACTTCCAGTTTATAGATTTTGTCAAACTCTGCTGCCTCCGTCATCGCCGTTCCCGTCATCCCGGCAAGTTTTTTGTATAACCGAAAGAAATTCTGGAGCGTAATCGTTGCAAGCGTCTGGTTTTCCTCCTTGATGCGCTGATGCTCCTTTGCCTGAACGGCCTGATGCAGACCATCACTCCAGACACGGCCTTCCATCAGGCGCCCGGTAAATTCATCAACAATAACTACTTCGCCACCCTTGACAATGTAATCCCGGTCATTTTTAAACAGGTGGTGGGCGCGCAGCGCCTGTTCTATGTGATGAGGCCACTCCATGTTTCTGTCGGTGTAGATACTGTCCACATTCAGCAATTTTTCGACTTCTTCAATCCCCTCTTCGGTAAGATGCGCCATCCGTTCCTTTTCTTTTATCTCAAAGTGTTTTCCGGCTTTTAGACGTCTGGCGGCCTTATCGGCTAAATAATATTTTTCCGTAGATTCCTCTGCGGGACCAGAGATAATTAAAGGGGTGCGCGCCTCATCGATAAGGATACTGTCAACTTCATCGACAATGGCATAATTCAGGCCACGGCTAAGCTGTACCTGCTCTTCTGTCCTTACCCGCATATTATCACGGAGATAATCAAAACCGAATTCATTATTTGTCCCATAGGTAATGTCACATGAATACGCAGTCTGCTTATCGTCATATGCCTGGTTTGATTGGATTGCTCCGGCTTTGAGTCCCAAAAATTCATATAAGGGACTCATCCAATCTCTGTCGCGCTTTGCCAAATAATCATTAACGGTAACCACGTGAACGCCTTTGCCTGAAAGTGCATTCAAATAAGCAGGCAAGGTAGCTACGAGGGTCTTACCCTCGCCGGTTGCCATTTCAGCAATCTTTCCTTGGTGCAAGACAATACCACCAATGAGCTGAACATCAAAGTGCCGCATTGTACGATTGGGGCTATCAGGATTGGGGGCAACCAGCACCCGACGGCTTGCCTCCCGCACCGTAGCGAACGCCTCTGGCAAGAGACTGTCCAATTCCTCTCCAACGCTCAAGCGCTCTTTAAATTTGTCGGTCATCTGGCGGAGTTCTGAGTCCGTCAACGACATCATTGTAGGTTCGAGAGAACTGATATACTCTACGATAGGGATTATCTTTTTGATTATCCTCTCATTGGACGTTCCAAATATTTTTGTTAGAAAGCTCATAGGTAATTATGCCTTTTGTGTGTTATTCTGAGAAAAACCAAGGGTATCTTTTCTACCCCTTGCAATGAATTGAAGTGATTCACAGGCCTTTTCAATAGTCAGGATTCAGGAATTTCGCTGTCGAAAATACCAAAAATATTCGGATATTTTAAGCAAATATCAACAGCTATGTCAAGGTAATGTTTGGGAATCGCAAGAAAAAAGAAGGCTGTTGAACCGTTTTTGTTCAACAGCCTTCCACGACCAGCAGTTTTTCTGTGTGCAGATTACCTGCGTTTCGAACCGGGATTAGAAAACTCCTTTTACCTTTCCGGTATTTACATCAACGTCCACACGTCGGAATGCAGGATCAGAGCTTGTTCCCGGCATAAGTTTAATATCTCCCGCCATGGGGACAACAAATCCGGCCCCTTTGAAAATCAGGATGTCTCGGATACGTAATCTCCAACCCTTGGGCGCACCTTTTAATTGCGGATTATCCGTAATGGAAAGATGGGTTTTTACCATGCACGTTCCCAGCTTTGAAATGTCCGGATCGTTTTCCAATGCCTTAACCTTTGTCAGTGCTTCGGGGGTAAAATCTACACCGTCCGCACCATAAACCTGTTCTGCAATCATCTCAATACGCGTCCTCAACGGAACGTTTAATTCATAGAGGAATTTGAAATTATTGGGTTGATTGCATGCATCAACTACCGCATCAGCCAATTCTAAGGCGCCATCGCCGCCTTTAAGCCAGTGCTGAGACAGGGCGACGCGGGCGCCCGCTTTTTCAGCCAGCTTGCGGACTGCCTTTACCTCTGCATCGGTATCCGTATAGAAGTGATTAATACAAACAACCGGATTAATACCGGCCTTCTTTACCGTGTTAATATGGTGGACAAGATTTTCCACACCCTTTTCCACCCATCCGACGTTTTCTTCTTTATAGCATGGATCCAAAGGACGCCCAGGTACCGGGATGGGAGCGCCGCCATGGCACTTCAGCGCCCGGATCGTGGCAACAATTACGGCTGCATTGGCGCGATGTCCTGAGTAACGACACTTTAAGTTCCAGAACTTTTCAAATCCGATATCTGCCCCGAATCCCGATTCAGTAACAACATAATCACCTAGTTTTAAGGCAATTCTGTCTGCAATAATTGATGACTGTCCAATGGCAATGTTGGCAAAAGGTCCCGCATGAACGAATACCGGCTGCCCTTCGATGGTTTGCATCAGGTTCGGATTCAGCGCTTCCACCATCCAGGCGGTCATCGCACCGGCAACTTCGAGGTCGGTCGTTGTCACTGGTTTGCCTTTCTTATCGTAAGCAACAACCATCCTGCCAATCCGCTCCCTCATATCTTTTAAATCCTTCGCTACGGAGAGAATTGCCATAATCTCGGAAGATACGGCTATGGCAAAGCCGGACTCCATCATAAAACCATCCATCCTGCCACCAATGCCGATAACAATCTTTCTCAGGGCCTGGGCACAAAAGTCGATAATCCACTTAATTTCTATCCGGTCGATATCTATATCAAGCCGTTTCAGATTCTTTTTTGCAAGCTCTTCGTCATTATAATTAAATTCATGCTGGATTCTGGAGGTAAGTGCAACCATGGCCAGATTATGGGCATTCATAATGGCATTGATGTCCCCTGTTAGCCCAAGAGAAAAGGGTGTTAAGGGGATACACTGGGAAAGCCCTCCGCCTGCCGCAGACCCTTTAATGTTCATCGTTGGCCCGCCTGATGGCTGTCGGATCGTACCGATAACTTTTTTCCCGCGTTTCCCTAATCCCTGGACCAATCCTATGGTTGTCGTCGATTTTCCCTCACCAAGGGGAGTTGGAGTTATCGCGGTCACATCAATAAACTTTCCATCCGGCTTCTTCTCTACCCTTTTTAAAACCCTATTGAAATCAACCTTTGCCACATAGTGTCCATGGGGGAGGAGTTCTTCGTTCTGGAGTCCTAATTGTTCAGCCAGATGATGAACCGTCTTCATTTTCGTTTCAGCATCTTCTGCTATTTCCCAATCTGCATGCTTGGTGGGATCCAATGCCATTCGTTTTACCTCCGTAAAATATCCTTTAAGTAAAAACCAAATTTCACTAAATTTATGGTTGTCAAGACGCTAAAAAGCATATATTTTATCAAAACGCAATTGTAGAATTTCGCAATTATACTGGTAAAACTTACAAGATCAAGAAAAATGATTCAAAATGCCATGATTTTCATAAATATATTTAAATTTTTTATTGACATGAACTTTTATAAATATAAAATGCTTAAGCAGAGTTTAGACCAACAAGTGTACCATATCAGCCATTTTACTGTTAGATTACAGACAGTAAAAAACCGCAAAAGGCAATTGCCATAATCAAATATTGCAAAGTATAATCCTGAACCTCCAATATCTTAATTTCAGTTTTTTATCATGGAACTCATTATTACAAAATAAGTTAGCGTTTTTAAGTCTGTTATAATTTAATTATAATGAAAATTTCATAAACACCATATTTATACTTTAGGTATTATTTTTGCCTAATTCTTCACTTAAAATGCTTAAGAAAGGAGGGATGGATATATAATTTATTGACGTGATTTATTGATAGTTGACTTTGTTGTTTCTTCATTCTTTGGAAAGCCCGTGAATTTAATTAGTATGTCCTTTTTATTGTAGAAAAGGAGGAAGTTTTAATGAAGAATTTATATCATTGGGGTTTTGCCGGGATTGTGTGTAGCGCAATGATCGGTTTTGCCACACCGATTTTTGCTGAAGAAGCTATGCCACTCTCAGCAACGTCAGAAGAAGGCAAGATAGCCAATTTCTTCAAGAGCGTAGAAGTAAGTGGATTTATTGATACGTATTATAGCTATAACTTTTCAAAACCGGATGATCAAAGGGGCACGACACCAACAAACGTTCGTGATGATCATGAAGGCGACTGGATAGATGTGAGGGCATTCGACAGGGAAAACAATTCTTTTACCTTAGATAATATAGAGATATCGGTTTTCAAGCAGTCTACCGAAAAAGATCCTATCGGGTTTGGTTTTACGACAAATTATGGTGAAATTGCCCAGCGGTTAACTTTTGTACCGAGCGATGGCAGGGTGGATGACGATGACTTCACGGTAAGCCAGGGATTTGTAACCTATAAGGCACCGGTGGGGAAGGGACTGGATTTTAAATTCGGCAAATTTGCTACCTGGATCGGCGCTGAACTTTGGGAAAGCGTAGACAATCCGAATTTTTCCCGTTCGCTCCTCTATCAAAATGCGATCCCGTTTACCAATACCGGTCTGGCAATTAGTTATCCCCTCCTGGATCAGTTAACGACTACCTTTTATCTTGTAAATGGATGGGACACCTTCGTTGACAATAACGATAGCAAAACGTTTGGGTATCAGTTCAACTGGACGGTAAGTGATAATACGAGCTTCATTGTAAATGGAAGTCACGGCGCTGAACAAGACGAAGATATTGTGTCGGACGCCGATAGTAATATGAGGCACTTCTGGGATATTATTCTGACATTAAAACCTTTTGAAAAAACTGCTTTTAATCTGAACTTCGACTTTGGCACGGAAGAAGAGGGCAATGGAGCAGCCGGTGGTTTTGCAGCAGGATCAGGCACCGGTAAATGGTGGGGATTCTCTGGTATCGTTAGTCAGGAGATCACGGATTATTTTGGCTTAGCCCTGAGGGGTGAATATTTTGATGATCAGGATGCTGCAAGGATCGGAGTTGCAGCGCTTCATCTCTGGGAAGTCACCCTTACCGCCAATTTCAAGATCAGGGAAAATCTCCTGGTGAGACCAGAAGTCCGCTATGACGAGGCGAGTCAGGATATATTCAATGATCGTAATGACGAACTTACCACGGCAATTGATGTCGCGTATCTGTTCTAATTATTTTTGTGTTTCAGGCAAATTAATTTTGGCATTTTTACCGCAAACGCCAAAATGATATAATCCCCCTATATTGCACAGGCGTAACAAAATATAGGGGGATTTTTATTTCTATGAGATTATCCACCACTGCCTTTATTCTCGTCTTCATATCGTTGTTTTCTGTGTTGCTCTACGGAAATACCATTGGCAGGAATTTTACCTATGATGATTTTGGGATTGTTGTAGAGAATCCCTTTCTTCGGGAATGGCGATATCTTCCAAAGGTCTTTACGAAGGGTTATTTTTCTCTCTCCGGGGAGATGAGTTACCGCCCCCTGGTCACCATTTCATACTTCATTGATTATGCCATCTGGCAAGGAAACTCCATCGGGTTTCACATTACCAATGTTATTTTACATACCGTGAACACGATATTGTTTTATCTTTTCCTCCGTGCCGTTTTATCCAATACCAGGATTATTTTTCTTTCAATCCTGTTCTTTCTTACCCATCCTGTTCTCGCGGAAACCGTAAACGTTATTAGCTATCGTGATGACCTCCTGACCGCCACTTTTTTCCTTGTCTCGTTTATTTATTTCATAAAATCTGACCTACTTTTTTCCGGAGAAAAGGGGCAAATAATCCGAGGCGCCGCTTATTACACCATTTCACTCATTTCCTATCTCTGTGCCGTTTTTTCAAAGGAAATGGCGATAACCCTCCCCATACTGCTCATAGTTTTTACGATATTTCCTCACCAAAAACCATGGTCATCCCTTGCGAAAAGATTAAAGGGAATTTATACAGGATACCTTGCTCTTTCCTTGTTCTACCTCATCATTCGGTTTATGGTATTCAGCAATTCTTCAGTAAAATCTGCTTACCAACCGGGTGGTTTGTGGGTCAATACCTTCACTATGATAAAAATTCTGGCATCGTACATCAAACTATCGTTTTTTCCGCTTCATCTCAATGCAAACTATGTGATTCCCCCGGCAGTGCATCCCTGGGAATGGGCATCTATTCTTGCCATAACCTTCTTAATCTCTGTTTTTGTCATATTTGCAATGTTATACAAAACGAGGAATATGTTCGCTGTTTGGATGTCGTGGTTTTTTATCACACTCCTACCCGTCATGAATATCATTCCGATAAACCATATTATGGCCGAGCGGTACCTTTATATCCCGGTGATGGGATTTTGCGTAGCAAAAGGGATTCTCATTTACCGGATTACCGATCGCACCCTATCTCCGCGCGCCATCCCGTTGAGACGTATTGTGCAGCGAGTCCTGGTTGTTTGCATGATTGGAGGATATGGTTTTCTCATCATCCAGCATAATGAGAGTTGGGGGAACAAACTTACGTTACGGACGAAAACCATCACCAACTCTCCCAGTAGCTATAGCATACATGGTAATTGAATTGTATAGGAATTTTCATTTTATTTAAGCTGGTTTACGGTAGGGTGGATTAAGCGAGAGCGAATCCACCTTTCCAGGAAATAGTTGTGGTGGATTCGGCGTAAAAACCAACGCCTTAATCCACCCTACTCGTAACTTGAAATATGGTAACACTTTAGTTTTTTGAAAAATTACCATAATAACGATGTTGCCGCACGGTGTAAGGGCGAAGCATTTGCCATAAATTGGTATAAATGTATTCACACCCCAAGATGGCAAATGCTTCGCCCCTACTTTTTCAAAAAACTAAAGTGTTACGAAATATGTAACCCGTTGGAGGCGCCAAAAGTGACTTTCAAACGGGCACGTAAGGTTTTAACTGATGGAGAAGTATGAACTACCGAGGAGTTATTGATGGGAAAATGGGCCCACAAGGATTCGAACCTTGGACACGCGGATTATGAGTCCGCTGCTCTAACCAGCTGAGCTATGGGCCCCTTCAGATGACGGCACATTATAGCAGAATACTGTTTCTTTTCAATTTCATTTTATCATTTCCCGCTTACGGGAAAACTGCTGTGCAGTAAAGATCCGCTGGCCCTGCGAAATGGCCCGTACGATCGGGTATTGCCAATCCTATAGAATGCCTAACTTGCATTTCAGGGATTTTAGGGTATTTTTCATCAGCATAGTAATGGTCATTGGCCCAACACCACCAGGAACAGGGGTGATGTATCCGGCAATCTCTCTGGCTGCTTCAAAATCAACGTCACCTTTCAAAAGAGGAACCATCTTTTTTGGGTCGTCTTTGCTGGGTTTTTCACCGACCCGGTTAACGCCTACATCTATGACACATGCGCCAGGCTTAATCCACTCCGGTTTTACCAGGCCTGGAACACCCGCTGCAACGATTAAGATATCTGCGCGCTTGCAATGTTCCGCCAGATGCTTTGTGCGCGTATGAACAACGGTAACCGTTGCGTCAGCCCCTCTTCCCTTCTGTACCAGCATGTTGGCGATGGGCTTTCCCACGATATTTGAGCGCCCGACCACGACTACCTCAGCGCCGCTCGTTTCAATGCCGGAACGGATAATCAATTCCTGAATACCTGCCGGCGTGCACGGCGGGAATTTTACTTCATCGCCTCCGATCATAAGGCGTCCGACATTGACGGGGTGAAAACCGTCGACGTCCTTGTCAGGATCAATGGCATTGATCACCTTCTTTTCATCAATCTGTTTTGGAAGGGGAAGTTGAACAAGGATGCCATGAATGGAATTATCTTTGTTGTACTTGTCAATAAGTGCAAGCAGGTCCTTTTCTGAAATAGTCGCTGGCTGATTATCCTGCACTTCTTTAAACCCCAACCGATGAGCGGTTTTAATCTTCAGGGTAACATACGATAAAGAAGCGGGATTACTGCCTACCAGTATCGTTACCAGACCTGGCACAACACCATATTTCTCCTTAATTTGCGCTACTTCAGAAGTGATTTCCTTGAGAATTTGCTCTCCGATTTCAGTTCCTTTAATCAATTTTGCAACCATAAATGCAACAAGTCCCTTCCTAAAAGATGTTGAGACAAGACACAATGAATGGAATACTTGTGCCAAATTATCCCGAAATTATATGATTTGTCAAGTCAGATTCAATACTGTTAAATAGGGCATCCTTTACCCATCAGAATAGGCGTAAAGGAGCATAGATGAAATTGCAATGGCCGCCGTTTCAACCCTGAGGGTTGAATTCCCGATAACGACGGGCATAAAACCCGCTTCTTCTGCTGCTCTAATCTCGTTCTCGGCAAAACCACCTTCCGGTCCTATGATACAAATGATCTTTTTGGCCGCCGGATATTCACGGACAAGGTGTTTCAATGTCTTCGCGTGCGGCTCGGTGCATGCAATGAGAGGAAGGTCGTAATGGCAAGCATTCTTTACAAGATCAGCAAAAGGCATCAGATTTTCAATCTGGGTAACACAATTTCGCTTGCATTGTTTCGATGCCTCAATTGCAATTTTGCTCCATCTTTCACTTTTTTCACCCGCCGTATCGCGAATATCGACAACGCTTCGTCTGCAAAAGATGGGAATTAGCGTCTTGATGCCTAACTCAGAACATTTTTGAATTAAAAAGGCAGCGTGCTTTCCTTTCGGGATAGAAAATGCGATGGTAATATCTACCGGAGATTCTCTGTCAACTGCCCTGGATTGTTCAATAAATACCTTTACTTTGTCGCGTAAGATTTCAGTAACATGAGCCAGGTATTCAAACCCTCTTCCATCAAACAGGGTTATTTTTGTCCCTGGTTTTGCTCGTTTTACATGCAGAACATGATGCGCCTCACCATTATCAAGCCAAATTTCCTGTGTCTCTGGGGTGTACGATAGATAAAAGCGATCCTGATGCATTTAGACGGTTAGGGTGTGTTTTGCGAGACTGCGTTTTCTGGCAAGATTAATAATGGTATGATTTGGACAAACCTCAACACATTTGCCACAGGAAGTGCACTTATGGTAATCAATTACGGCAAGATTGTTTTGTACATGGATGGCATCGTATGGGCATATCTTCTCGCACTGTTTGCAGGCGATACAAGAGTCCTGGCAAATCTTTTTCGCGACAGCGCCTTTATCAAGGGATTTGCAACGCACGTGCACCATCTTTGATACTGGCACAATGCTGATAAGTTTTCTGGGACATACTGCTGCGCATTTTCCGCATGCCGTGCACCGTTCTTCAATTACCTTGGGGAGGCCCTCTTCTCCCATGTACATAGCTTCAAATTTACATGCCTCCACACAGGTGCCTAAGCCCAGACATCCATAATCACATCCAAGAAAACCACCGCCAACAACGTGCGCCGCACGGCAGTCTCTGACTCCCTGGTAGACGAATTTATTTTTAACACCCTTCGCATGGCACATTACGACGGCAACCGTCCGCTCCTTTTTTTCAAACGTGACGCCCATAATATTTGCCACCAGCTCAGCAACGGCAGCCTGTCCCACCGTACAACCAGTTACCGGCGCCTTGCCTTCAACAACGGCCTGGGCAAAACCGCTGCAACCGGGTTGACCACATGCACCACAATTTACCCCCGGAAGTACTTCATTAATACTTTCAATCCGGGAATCGACTTTAACGGCAAATTTATCCGAGGCAATGGCAAGGCCCATCCCAAAAACTGCACCCAAAATGACGAGCGTAATAGCAGCGCCTAAAAGTACTTCCATGTGATTTTTCCAAAAATTTATTCGTTAAAAAATTTTAATCAAATACATCCTGGGAATTTATTTCCAATCCTTCAACGATTTTAGATTTTACAAGACCTTCCTTTTTGGATTTGCAAAACTCCAGGTATTCATCACTTTCTAAGGTTAAAATCCCGATAACTCTTTCATCGGGGAGTATGAGCCAGCATTCCTTTACACCATATTTTCTATAAATTTCTTTCTTTTCTACCGTGTCATAATAAGTGGACGCTGGAGATACTATCCCAATGATAAGGTCGGGTATACCGTGGATTGCAGTCTTGTGTATTATGTCTTGATTTTCACTTTTAATAAAAACGATATCGGGCTGGAATACTTCATCTTCATCGAAAACAACGTCAATGGGGGGCATCAAAAACCTTTCCAAGCCCTTTTTCTTTCATAAAATTCCAGAGGAAAAACTCTAAATTCCTTGATATGCCCTGATGGTCTGTTGATGGCGCGGGAACCATACGTAATTCTCCGTTTAAAATTTCGTAGCGATTATTATCATCAAGCTTTAAATAATCCGCATACGTCATTCTTTTCTTGCCCGTTATAACGGTCATCGCTCACTCCTTACTGCCTTACCATTGAGTATTGACTATTCGGTTGCATTGTAAATTTCTATGCTCCTTGCTCATTGAGTTACTTCACCAGTGATTTCATGGATGTGCCTTTTCTTGAACGAGCACATTTAATATTTTTAACACGAAAAACAGGAAATTCGTTCCGTTACGCCATGGTTCCTATCATCATTTTATGAATCGCCTGCCCGGCAGGAACCATCGGAAAGACATTTTCGTTTGGGTCAATCCTGAAATCCATAATAACGGGACCTTGAACAGAAAAGGCCCTTTCTATCGTTGGGCGCACGTCCTCCTTCCTTTCTACTAAAAAGCCGTTCGCGCCATATGCCTCTGCCAGCTTGACAAAATCCGGATTGCCGTTTAAATGAACACTCGAATACCGTTTGCTGTAAAACAGCTCCTGCCACTGCCGTACCATACCCAGATAACCGTTATTTAATATGGCTATTTTCACGGGAATATTCAAACGAACGGCGGTGCTCAGCTCCTGGATGTTCATCTGGATACTACCATCACCGGCAATATCCACGACAATTTTATCCGGACACCCTAATTGCGCGCCAATTGCCGCAGGAAAACCGTAACCCATGGTGCCCAGTCCACCCGAGGACAGGAAAGTACGCGGTTTTGTATAGGTGAAAAATTGTGCTGCCCACATCTGGTTTTGCCCCACCTCGGTCGTGATAATTGCGTTTCCCTTTGCTATATCACAAATTTGCTCAATTACATACTGAGGCTTAATAACACTTCCGCTATTATTGTAGGATAAGGGATTTTTTTCTTTCCAGGAATTAATTTTTTGAAACCATTCCTTTCTCTCAACAAAACGGGTGTGTTTGATGAGTTCCTGTAAGATGTTGCTTGCGTCACCCACAATGGGGATATCGACCTGAATACTTTTGCTGATGGATGCCGGATCAATGTCGATATGGATAATTTTCGCATGGGGGGCAAACTCATCAATCTTCCCCGTAATACGGTCGTCAAATCGCGCTCCGATTGCCAGCAATACATCAGATTCCGTTACGGCAAAATTTGCATACGCAGTGCCATGCATCCCCAGCATCCCCAAAGATAAAGGATGGTCTTCAGGGAATCCACCAAGGCCCATCAGGGTTGTCGTTACGGGAAGATTTCCCTTTTCTGCAAGGTCAAGCAATTCTCTCGAGCACTCAGAGGCAATAATTCCGCCGCCGGTATACACAACAGGCTGCCGGGCGCTGTTAATGACTTCAGCGGCAACATTGATTTGACGAATATTGCCCTCATATCGGGGTTTATATCCTGGCAAATCCACTTCGGCGGGTATTACTTCTTCACACTTTTCCATGGTAATATCAACCGGCAGGTCGATTAACACGGGACCCCGTCTTCCCGTATTTGCTATATAAAAAGCCTCTTTTACCGTTTTTGCAAGGTCTTTAATATCCTTTACGAGATAGCTGTGTTTTGTTACAGGACGGGTAATCCCTACCGTATCCGCCTCCTGAAAAGCATCATTTCCGATGAGAAATGTTTTGACTTGACCGGTTATCGCTACCATAGGGATGGAATCCATGTAGGCTGTCGCAATTGCGGTAACCAGGTTCGTTGCGCCAGGACCAGACGTGGCAAGACAAACGCCAACCTTGCCCGTAGCCCGCGCATATCCGTCCGCTGCATGGCCTGCTCCCTGTTCGTGCCTGGTTAAAATAAACCGTATGGGAGACTCGAATAATACATCAAACAAGGGTAAAACCGCACCACCAGGAATTCCAAAGACGTATTCAACCCCTTCCCTTATTAATGCATCGACTAAAATTTGTGAACCTGTTTTAATCATGGATTTGCTCTACGGTAAACCGATTTTATGAAATAGAAAATATGGACTTACAGAGAAACAGCACACTTGCGTGAACAGCACCTTCTAAAAGGTATGTTGACGGGGAAGGAGCGCAAACTTTTACAAACAATCAATAATCCTTATTTCAACAAAGATCTGATGTAAAAACCGCGGGAACCAAATTTACCAGGAAGCATTTCCTTTAGGTATCGCTTTTTTCCGATTCCAGGTCATCAATGAGATCGTCATAATCAACGTCTTCGATATCTTCATATTTTGGAGGCTTATATCCTGGTTGTTTCGACTTATCCACCTCTTCTCGAAAAGCGGTGAGCACCTTTTCCTGAATCAGCTCTCTGCAGTTTGAATTTATTGGATGAGCGGTATCTGCGTGTAATTTCAATCTGCCCGCGCCTCGGGAAGCGCGCTTTTCATTCAATTTAGTGCCACAATCATTACAGTACTGTGCCATTAAATGATTTTTACCGCCACAATTGGGGCACCGGTCAGTAAGCTTTCTGCTGGGCATCGCTACAAATGTCCCTTTGTGTCCTTCGATAACCTTAAGATCCCTTACGACAAAATCATCATCGATTGTAATGCTACAAAATGCCTGCAGTCTGTTTTTTTTGCCTTCCGTTAACTTCACCCTGACTTCAGTAATATTCACTGCTCTCCCCCTTCCTCTTCACTTAGCATTGTCATTGAAATCGCTGGTTACCACAAACACGTCGCCAATTCCAAGCATCTTTATCTGTTGTTCAATTTTTTTTGAATCTCTTTCCTCCCTGCATAAACCATATAAAGCAGAACCACTTCCTGACAAAAGTATGCCACAAAAATCAAACTTTGCCAATGTTTTTTTTATTTTCTCAAGCTCCGGATAAAGCCGAAAGACAACCTCTTCCAACCGATTGTGTAAATAAGCCCCCAATTTTTCCGGGTTTCCTGAACCTAGCGATTGCAGGAAAACCGTAACATCTTTCAAATTTTTTGTCAAGACAATTCTAAAATTTTTATACACGGTTGCAGTGCTCACTTCGAACCCCGGATAAACAACAATATACGTGTAAGGCGTCTTCAGCTTCCAGGGAGTCACCACCTCACCCCTTCCCCTGCATACTGCGGTATTTCCGAAGACAAAAAAGGGGGTATCAGAACCTAAGATTTCAGCCAGGGACGATAATTTTGCATCATCGTATCCAACCTGCCACAGCTTATTTAATCCAAATAAGGTTGCAACGGCATCGCTGCTTCCACCGCCAAGCCCCGCGCCAACGGGAATTCTTTTGTCCAGGTGGATCTTCACTCCCTGGGAAATCCCGGATTCTTTCTGAAAGAGACGGACCGCTTTTACAACAAGGTTGTCTTCTCCGGCGGTAAGCTTGGGACTCGAGCAGGTAAATTCAACGTCTTCGCCACGATTTTCCATATGGATGTAATCGTAGAGACTAATTCCCTGCATAACCGTTTCAATCTCATGGTAACCGTCCGGCCGCTTACCCAGTATTTCAAGAAAAAGATTAATCTTTGCAGGCGCTGCAATTTTTATTTTTCCTCGTTCTTCCCAGTATTTCATTAGCCTTGCTCCTGCTGCATGATATTTTTAAAAAAAGAGATTTGTGTGTCACCATACGTCCTGGTATCGAACAACTCCGGCGTAGACGCTTTTGGCGCCATCCCGCGAGACGTTTTCCTGTGCTGCAGCATAATCAAACCATCCGATATAAGTATCTGTTTCTGGCAGAAAGAAGAGAATACAGCCAGGAGATCGTCTCTGTATGAAGTTTTTCCAAGGAGTGGATAGGGAGGACTGGCAAATATTACATCAACGACGACGTGCTGCTTCTCAAGATGTGGCGTAATTTCAAATACATCGTAAGGTAAAACCGATGCATTCGATTGAAGTCTCGTCAGCTCAAGGTTTTTTTTAATAACCTGAAGAGCCGACCTGTCATTCTCTACAAAAATGCAGGATTTTGCCCCCCGGCTTAATGCTTCTATTCCAATCGCACCGGTACCTGCATACATATCAATAATCCGGCTGTCCGGAATGACTCCGGCAAGGATATTAAACAACGATTCTTTTACCCTGTCCGGTATAGGCCTTGTTGTGCTTCCTTTAACGGAACCAAGATGAACACCCCTGGCACTGCCTGCAATCACCCGCACCGCTGTCTATGAGTTTATTTTCCTGACGCACATCTTTTATCACTCGCTGACGTATCAAGGAATCAGAACGATTGAGATTCAGGCGCCAAAGAGTACTTTTAAGAAAAGGACGAAGGGCCAATATCCCTGCAATTTATAAAAGTACATAATAAGAATATTTTCCATTCAAGTCAATTCTAAATTCTATGTTGACACAGACATATTTTATAATTTATAATTTTGCTCTTGTCCGTGATCTTTCGTTTTATCCAATAATGTTGCACACCACACTGCTTTTGATAAATAAGAGCACACGGAGCAACAGAAGAAAGACATTAAAAGATTTTCGGTAGGCATAAACTTACGGTAAGGCATTATGATTGGTAGAGAAAAAGAATTAACCCCCCTTCGAGAACGGTTACTCCACCTGAGGGACTCTCTTTGACCTGGAAAACAAGGAAAGGGAACGATCAACTCTGGAGGAACAATTCTCTTCGCCGACCTTTTGGGAAAATAAGGAAAAGGCGCAGCACATTATCAGAAAATTAAAGTCGCTTAAAGGAATTATCTTACCCCTTCAGGAATTACAAAAGACGCTTGATGATATCGAGTGTTTATCCCTGCTTGCTGAAGAAGAGCAGGATGAAGAGACAGAGGCTGAAGTTGTCAAAGATATAACGTCTTTTAGACAGAAACTTGAAAAATTTGAGTTGCGAACCCTGCTGGGTGAATCCCATGACCATTGCAGCGCTTACTTAAGCATTTATGCAGGAGCCGGTGGGACAGAGTCCTGTGATTGGGTTTCTATGCTATTCCGCATGTATGGCCGCTGGGTTGAAAAGAGCGGGTATACACAATCCCTCATTGACGTATTACCCGGCGAAGAGGCCGGAATCAAAAGAATCACTGTCCTCGTAAAGGGCGACTATGTGTATGGGTATTTGAAATCTGAAATCGGGGTGCACCGTTTGGTGCGAATCTCTCCTTTTGATGCGAATGCAAGAAGGCATACGTCGTTTGCAGCGGTGGATGTGCTCCCGGAGATTGAGGAAGAGGAAGAGATTGAAATCAATGAAAATGAGTTGCGGGTTGATACCTACCGTGCGTCCGGGGCCGGCGGTCAACACGTAAACAAAACCTCATCAGCCGTCCGGATTACGCATATCCCCACGGGGATTGTTGTTCAATGTCAGAGTGAGCGTTCACAGCACCAGAATCGGCGGGTAGCCTTAAGCATGTTAAAGGCAAAGATGTATCAGATAAAGGAAAAGGAGAGAGAGAAGGAACTCGCCGCGGCGTATGATGAAAAGGGAGAAATCGCCTGGGGGCATCAAATTCGCTCCTATGTGTTACAACCTTATTCTCTCGTGAAAGATTTGCGCACCGACAAGGAAACAGGCAATACCCAGGCCGTACTGGATGGTGAAATTGACGAGTTTATGGAAGCCTATCTGAAATGGAGAATGGCAAAAGCTCGCTAATGCTTCTGACGATTTCAGGAGAGTGTTTATAACGCGGAATTTATTCCCTGCTCAATACCAGCAACGAATCGGTATGATAGAAAATCACTTTTAAAGGATAAGGCAAAATTATGATTAGATTAGAAAACGATGACCCGGAAGTTTGGCAAGCCATACAAAAAGAAACGGAAAGACAGCAAAATACCATAGACCTGATCGCGTCGGAAAACATCTGCAGTCCCGCAGTGCAGGAAGCTCAGGGGTCTTCCATGACCAATAAGTATGCAGAGGGGTATGCAGGAAGGCGATGGTATGCTGGCTGTGGATACGTCGATACCGTGGAAAATCTGGCAGTTGAGCGCGCGAAAAAGATCTTCGGGGCTGAACATGCAAATGTACAACCAAACGCAGGTTCGCAGGCAAACATGGCCGTTTGCTTTTCAGTGCTAAAGCCTGGAGACCGTATTTTAGGCATGGATTTGTCGCATGGTGGACACCTTACGCACGGGTTTAAAAAGAATTTTTCGGGAATGATGTATGACATTACCCATTATGGTGTAAAAAAAGAAACGGGGTATATTGATTATGATGAAGTGCATGCCATTGCCCTGAAAACGAAACCTCATATGATTATTGCCGGCGCAAGCGCTTACCCGCGGATACTCGACTTTCCCCGGTTCAGAAAAATTGCCGATGAGGTCGGAGCATACCTCATGGCCGATATTGCTCATATCGCCGGCCTTGTCGCCGGTGGTGTACACCCCAGCCCTGTCCCCTATGCGGATTTTGTCACCACGACAACCCACAAAACACTTCGGGGGCCAAGAGGGGGCATGATCCTATGCAAACAAAAGTATGCAAAACAGATAGACTCCATGGTCTTCCCGGGAATTCAGGGCGGCCCATTTATGCATATCATCGCAGCCAAGGCAGTCGCCTTTAAAGAAGCAATGACGGAAGAATTCAAGCAATGCCAGCGGCAAACGGTACAGAATGCAAAGGCCATGGCGCAGGAATTCGTGAAACGGGGATATTCCATTGTATCCGGCGGAACGGACAATCATCTCTTCCTCATTGATTTGCGCAATAAGAATATTACGGGAAAAGAGGCTCAGATGTTGCTGGAAACCACAGACATTATCCTGAACAGGAATACCATCCCCTTTGACGAAGAAGGCGCAAGCGCAAACGAACCAAATGGCATCCGCATCGGAACGCCTACGGTTACTTCACGGGGCATGAAAGAAGCGGCGGTTATTCGCATAGCGGATTGTATTGACAAAGCCCTTTCGCAGCCAAACGATAGTCAGACCAAGGAGGCCGTTCGCAAAGCGGTCAGGGAACTCTGTGCCGCGCATCCCTTATATGAGATCGAGGCGTGTCAGAAGGCAAAATAACACGGGATCCGTTTCTTCCTGGTTTTTGCAGGTCAGTTCAAGGGCTGGAGCAATCCAGCCCTGTTTTTTCTCTCCCCGGATACGGATGGATTTGAAATACTTTATTAAAAAAATAGCAGTTCTGGGCAATGGCGGATGGGGCACGACGCTTGCCATCCTTCTGCATAAAAAAGGTTATGGGGTTACGCTATGGGGCGCCAATGCGTCATACGTGGATTGTTTGAAGGAAAAAAGAGAAAATGTCAAATTTTTAAAAGGCATTACTATCCCTTCCGGGATATCCCTGACCTCCGATATTTCACCTGAGCTAAAAGACAATCATCTTGTGGTGTCTGCAACACCTACCCCTTACCTGCGCTCCGTGCTTACCAAATTTCTCGACGTCTTTTCCCCTGAGATACCGATGGTCAGCGTCACCAAGGGGATTGAAAATGACACGCTCATGACGCCCAGCGAGATCATCACCAACGTGCTGGGCAAACGACCCGTTTCTTTGCTCCTCGGACCAAGCCATGCCGAGGAGGTTGCGCATGGCGTGCCCACTACCGTTGTTGTGTCATCAAAAGATGACACCCTGGCGCGGATCGTTCAAGGGGTTTTTACCACCGATCGGTTTCGGGTCTATACCAACCCTGATGTCACCGGTGTTGAGCTGGGTGCAGCCATGAAAAACGTGATCGCTATCGCCGCAGGCATATGTGACGGCCTGAAATTTGGTGATAATTCAAAGGCCGCCCTGATTTCACGGGGGTTGGCAGAGATTAGCCGCCTTGGCATTGCCATGGGGGCGGAGAAAAGCACGTTTTCAGGACTTACGGGTTTGGGCGATCTGATAACGACATGCATCAGTCCTTACGGGAGGAATCGCCGGGTGGGTGAGCAGATTGGAAAAGGGAAAAAACTGCAGGAAATTCTGGAGACGATGGAACAGATTGCTGAAGGGGTATGGACCACAAAATCCGTTATGGCGCTTTCCCGGAAATTTTCCGTGGAAATGCCCATTACAAAAGAAATCTACGCGGTGCTCTTCCTGAACAAAAACCCCTTAGAGGCCGTGAGTAATCTCATGATGCGCGCGCCCAGGTCTGAAATGGAGGAACTCGTCTGAAAATAGCCTATTTCACAAAAAGAGAGACATCTTTTTTAACAGCACACATCTCCACGGGATGTATCCACCGAAAGAAAAACAGGAGGGCGCACGATGAATATCTATGACTTTGCCATGCAGATGGAAAAAGACGGTGAGCAGTATTATCGTAACCTGATTCAAAAGACGCGCAATGCCGGTCTGAAAAAGATTCTGGACATGCTGGCAGATGCCGAAGTCAGGCATTACGATACTTTACAGAAGATGAAAAAGAATGAAAAGACTCAATTGCCCGATAGTGAGATATTATCAAAAGTCAAAAATATTTTTATGGAGATGAAGGCGGGGAAAGATACCCTTGATGTGAATGTCTCGCAGAAAGAATTCTATAAAAAGGCGCAGGAAATTGAGAGAAAAAGCCGGCAATTTTATACTGAAAAGGCTGCTGAAGTAGACAATCAATCACAAAGAGAAACCTTTTTAACGATTGCAGACGAAGAGGAAAGGCACTATGTTATCTTAGAAAACATCATCAATTTCATTTCACAGCCCTCTACGTGGCTTGAAAATGCGGAGTGGTATCACCTGGATGAATATTAGTCAGGTTTATTTAGAAAAACGGTTTGCCTACTCTGTGGTTGCCTATCATTACTCTGCCCGGTATGACTTGAGATTCTTCAGGGACGATCTCAGGAACAAGCCCTTCAGTACCATGTTCGTTTTCTGAAAAAGTACGGCTCGTCTCCTTTGTATCAATATTCAAAAATATGACAACATCATATTAAACTCTCCTGTGCTTAATAAACGTGCCATTATGGTACTCATCAAAAGCGATCCGTAGTTCATCTTCCGTATTCATCACAATAGGGCCGTACCAGGCGACCGGCTCACCAAGGGGCTTGCCAGATATAAGCAGGAACCTGACTGTATCGTCTTCCGTCGAGACCATCATCTGATCGCCATCATCAAACAAGACAAGAGTCTCGTTACTTACAAAGGGATCTCTTTGCAGATCGAAATAGTTGACACCTTCGATCTCATAGGAAAACGGCAGCTTTTCCTTGCAAAAGTATCCCTTGCCTTCAATGACGTACGCAAAAACAGTGTGTCCGCGCTTTGTCGGGTGTACGAATTCTGACCGGGCTGTGACGGTTATATCAAGGTATTCCGGGTCGGTAATAATATCCCGAACAGGTCCTTGTTGGCCACCAGCTTTACCACATATGACCCTGACCTTTGAGCCATTATCAAGCATTACCTCTGGGATTTGTCCGCTTTTCACGTCCCGATAACGCGGCTCCATCATCTTATAGACTTTGGGGAGGTTTGCCCAAAGTTGAAATCCCAGCATCACACCCTTTGGATCGCCTTTAGGCATTTCCTGGTGTATGATCCCGCTCCCAGCGGTCATCCATTGTATATCGCCAGACGATATAACGCCCTTATTTCCCATGCTGTCACCATGCTCAACATCTCCCTGAAGAACATAGGTGATTGTTTCTATTCCACGATGCGGGTGCCAAGGAAAACCCTTTATATAGTCCTCTGGATTATCTGAGCGGAAATCGTCCAGAAGCAAAAAAGGGTCAAACATCGGAACCTGGCTACGCCCGAATGCCCGTTTAAGGTGGACACCGGCTCCTTCGATCGCAGGCTTACTTTTCAATACCTGGCGGATCTTTCGTGTTTCGGTCATAGTGCCCTCCCCGATACCCATAATTTTATGTATAGGAAATTTCAATTACATATCCCTTCCCCCCAGAATCTTTCCGTAAACGGGGGAGATCCTGGGGGGGGAAGTCTTCGAAGGTTTGATAAATTCTTTGGGAACAAACGTAATTGTTTGTGATTTTTCTGTTCTGTGAGATCTATTACAAAAGCCGATAGGGATATGCCCGCTTTGTCCACTCGCTCTCAGGATATCTGGCCTGAAGTTGTTCGTAAGCTTCCTTAAGTCCCCTTGGATTTTTTGTATCCTTGTACGAACATACACCTTTTAGGTAAATTGCCTCCGGCGCCGAACTACTTTTGGGGAAATCAAACAAAATCTTTTCCAGGTTTGAAAGCGCCTCTTTGAACGCATTCAAGTCAAAATGAAGCTTTGCAATACCCAGTAATAATGAAGGGATTAATTCTTCAGGGGACAGAAAACCGACAGTCCTGTGGTGTTCTTTGCCATCTGAATCAAGGATGACAAGTGTGGGGGTCCACTTTATGCTAAAATCCGTGGCGAGAGGCTGTGCATCATGACGCACACGCAGTGGAATTACAAAATTGTTGAGGAATTTGATAACTTTTTCATCAGGATACGAAACTGTATCCATCTGTTGACATCCGATTCAGCCTGGGTTAAAGAAATCGAGCAACACCGGCTTGTTTTCAGAGCGTGCCTTTGACATGGCCATGTCCATCTTCTCTTCCCATTTTATTTTGTTTTCCATAATCTTACCTCCTTATAATAATAAAGTTCATGATCGGCATCCGTAATGACCAAGATGCGCTCCGCTTTACCCAACCTCCTATGTTATTCGTTATCACGATTCGATAAGATAGCCCGCCTCTTCCCACGCACAAACGTCTCCATCGTGGGTCTTTGTATTCATTTGAGGACGATTTTCTGAATTTTATCACCGATCGGACGTGTGCGCAATGAATATTTTGTCCCATGGACATCAGCTATCCCCTTGTTCTTTTATAGCCGTAAAGGGGGTTACAGGAGAACACAATATACGCGACTCATTTCGTTAGGATGTATCCGTACCTGAAGCAGACGGGGATTAAAGCGATTGAAAAATGAATGGAAATATGTTACGTTTAAAAAAGATAAAATGTCTATGATCACCTTGGAGTGACCCCTGGAAATAGATTATTGCCAAAACAAGGAGGCTTTCTGATGTCAACATGCATATGGAAAAAACGCAGGAAGACGGTGCTGAAGATTGCAGAATTTTCTGCAGGGAATATTGTCATTGGTGGTGCGCCAAAACCAGGCGCTGAAATTCCGGCACATATTGCCCTGATCGCAACCGACGTCGTGATGTGCGCAATGATTTACGAAGAATACTTTAGCGAAAAGATTTCTGAGCATAGTATCCTGGAAATTCTTGGCAAATCGGGAATACTCCTCATCGTGGCGGGGGGAGGCGGGTATATGATTGCAAAAAGTGCGACGGGGCTGATTGCGGAGATTACCAATTTTTTAGGCCCGATAGGCTGGATCACCTCAGGGCTTCTGGCAGCGGGAGGAACTGCTTTGCTGGGATTTGTCTGGATGACTATCGTCGACTGGGCCTATCGCAAACAAGTGACATTAAAAGACGCCGTTCTTGCAATATCGCAAAGGGCATCAGTTTGATATGAAGGTTTTGCGTTCGACAAACGGACTTTAGCGTAGAATGGACCATCGGTGTTTATTTGCCGGCGCTCCCTTCTTTTTCTTTCTCCCCTTGACTTTGATGTTACCCTGGGCTTCCGCCATTTCATCTTTGTTTTTTACGCACGATCTCCGTGTCTTTGTCACTTTAACGCATTTGTGTGTACACTACGACTGAAAAGAAGGAAAAAGCTTGCAATCTGCCTTGTTTTTGCTAAGCTATCAACACAAGGGAAAAAGCGATTTCCTGACATCTCGCCTCTCATCGTTTACTGAGGATTCATTATGAGGAAAATCTATCGACCTGCATCGATTTTTATCGCGTTAATTACCTTTTTTACAGGTTGCGCGCAGCTCGCGTCTTTAAAGAAACCCATCGGACCGATGGAAAGTTTTGTTCCTCAGAATTTGGAGACAGAATCGCAGGATGTGCAGTATGTATCAAAGATTGAAAGTTTTGTGATTATTTTAGACGCATCCGCATCGATGAAGGAAGAATATAATGGTATTGTGAATAAAGGACATTCTAAATTTGCTGTAGCAAAAGATATTTTGATGAGAATGAATAATACCCTGCCTGAAGTCGAGGTAAATAGCGCCATGGTTACCTTTGGACACGAATTTCTTAAGCCACTGGACAAGACATTTATTGTCTATGAGCTTACGAAGCACTCGCGGGGGCTTCTGGAAGGCATGCTCAATGGGATAACGATTCCTGATGGATGCAGCCCTGCTGGCAATGCCATCAAAGACGCAAAAAATCTGTTGCTGACGTCGGGCGGCCAAAATGCAGTGATACTTATCAGTGACGGGGAACAATTGATCGGGAGCCCCTTGAAGAGGGTTCATGATTTAAAAGAAATGTATGGAGAGCGGGTGTGTCTCTACACCATATTTGTAGGAAACACCGTTGAAGGAGAAAAAGAGCTCCAGGAGCTTGTAAGGGGAGTGCCATGTGGTTTTTCAGTAACTGCCGATGAGATTGCGTCCAGCGAAAATATGGCGGAATTTGTAAAAAAGGTTTTTTTGACCGCTATACCGAAACAAGTCAGCACTATTGATATTGATACTGATGGTGATGGCGTTTACGATAAGGACGATGAATGTCCGGATACACCGAAAGGGGCCATTGTCGATTCCCGTGGATGCTGGGTAGTCAAAGGAGTTACATTTGATTATAAGAAATGGGATATTAAAGAAGAGTTTAACTCAAATTTAGGCAACATAGTCGATATTTTGCAAAAAAATCCGGATATGAGTATACGGATAGAAGGACACACGGACAATATTGGGTCAATGGCTTATAACATAGATCTTTCCGAAAAAAGGGCCAGGGCGGTAAAGGATTATCTGGTCGGGAAAGGTATTCAAGCATCGCGAATCTCTACCGTGGGTTTTGGATATAAAAATCCGATCGCTCCTAACGACACAGAAGCAGGGCGCGCACTGAACCGAAGGGCTGAAATTGTTCCCATAAAATAGAAGGGACGCGGGAAGGTGGATTCGGTAGGAAGACTAATCCGTGAATTTAAGCCTGCATCGCATTGCAGTATTTCGATAGTACCCACAAACGTATTGCTAAAAAGTTTTTTGATTGTGGCGCTGTCGCACGACAAACTCATTTCGTCTTAATGAGTTTCTTTCTTCCGCTTCCAATGGTTATGACATCCCCTCTGTCAATCTTAAAGTATTGCCGGGCATTTCCCTGATTGACAGATACCTCTAAAAAGCCTGCGCTTCCAAAAAGGACGAGCGGCGTCCCTGCCGGTACACTCGCATAGGTATTACTCAATCCGATAATTCTCTTTCTTCCAAGGGTTGTTTCCATCGTGGTACAGAGTAATACCATCCTGTTTTTAGAAGTTTTTCTTAATGTATCTGTCGTCATTCGTCTGTCGTCTGTCTTCAGCCTCCCAATCCCTGTTCTCCCGCCACCATTTTGCGTTTGGTTGCTGAAGTGCCTTGTAATCTGCGCTTGTGTAAAATTGGTGATAAGGTTTCCAAACCGGTCAATGGAAATGATGCGCCCTTCTAATTGTCCCTGATTTTTTTGCACTGGCTGGGGGATATCAAGGGTTTCCAGGGAATGGGATGTGTCGCCCAGTTGCTGCGGTTTTACCCCAAGCGACAAATGCGCTGCAACAGGCGCAAAGATGTCGCGTCCGTGAAAGGTATTGCCGGGGGACGCCAAAAAATATCTGCTGTTTGTTACCCGAAAAATCCTTTTCGGTCTTTCTTCCTGAATAACAAAACTGAGAATGCCGTTATTGGGCGCGAGAAAGGTATGATCCCGGATTTCAACACAGACAATGTCTCTCTCGCTTCCGACTCCTGGGTCAACAACAGCTACGTGAATAGCGCCTTTGGGGAAATATCTATAGGCTGTGGAGAGAAGATAAGCGCCGTTGAATACGTCCTGTGGCGGAATGCTGTGGCAAATGTCGATAATATTTGCCACAGGATTAATACCTGAGATTACCCCTTTCATAATGCCCACGTATGCGTCCTGATTGCCAAAATCCGTCAGCAGGGTAATTATCCGTGGTTGGCGCATTGACAGGCGGTCTCCTGTAAGATTTATTTTTTATTCTTTCCCGGGTTGACGGAGGTTTGCTCACCCAAAAAGAACGGGCAGTAAGCCCAGCAATTGATCTCTATGATTCGATGTTGGCCACAACACTCGGGACACAGCCAGTCTCCCAATTCGATACACAGGCGTTCACCTTTATGAAGACCACATATCTTGCAGGATACCATGTTTCAGAACGATCTATTATATTTGGCGGCCTAATACGGGAAATCAGATAGTATAGTAATGACAAAATATTGCCAATTCAAGGATTTTTTCGGCAGGGTAACGTCAAAGTCATGATGATCAAAAAAAGAGAGAGTGGCAAGGCAAGGGAAAGAAGGGGTTTGAAGAGGGAAAAACGAGCAAAGACACGAAAAGATGACAAAAAACGGCATAAAAGACAAGGGAATCCCCATGTGCCTCGAAGGGCATGGGAAATAAGGGGGGAAGGGGAAGAAAGAGACGTTATAAGCGAAGGAGTTTTAGTGCGAGGTGAGGTTGGTAGGTTAAATTTCTAAGAGTTTGTGCGATAGCGGTTCTCCCCAGTGAGCGAAAGATGCTGATGATGCAATTTTTGAGGGAGGCCATAACCCTGGGTGCATGGTTTGTTCGAATCG